>WLWG01003022.1_pt1 | contig 11941 bp, 28 predicted proteins | sample 6712871 | NCBI WGS metagenome assembly WLWG01 (sample SAMN12718693, study PRJNA515312) | sponge metagenome | isolation source: marine sponge | host: Mycale hentscheli | place: New Zealand: South Island, Marlborough, Capsize Point | collected 2003-05-01 | reverse complement strand
GTATTTATATGATTTGGAAAAACATCAAGGAGAATCTGTTGACTGCTGTGTCTTTAGTGTGGTCTCTATTACAGATAGGGCTCTCTTATTTAATATCATGTTACCAAATGGTGCATGCTTTTGGCGTTTACCTATATCAGCGTTTTTTCAAGAAAAATTTAACAGAAAAGACGTACCAGATATCCCAATCGACAATCTTCAATTATGGAATTGTTTTAGTTATTATCCTAGTGTTCACTGCTTTAGTTTTTTAAGAGGTAAACGTGGTAAATACTTTGGTAAAGATAAAATAAATTATCCATTTGAATATTTATTTACTATTGACTGGGGACACCCAGATAGTAATATACTAGATACTGAGCATTCTGAGATTCCTGCGGAACACAAGTGTGCTCACATACTTGCTTTAGATAATGGCAATTATGCAGCACAACCTAATAATAGAATATTGTGGGATGCTCCAAATTACACTACTAAAAGAGAAGTGCCAGATTACAGTGTCCAAACTACAAAATGGAATGTAGAGAATAAAGATTGGTTGACTGAAGATAGTAATAAAATGTTTTATACAACAGAGGATAAAAAATGAGTTTAAATATATGTATGGATTGTTCTTTTGAAAAGAAAAGATGTCAATGCGTTCCCGATATACCAAAACCAGCTAAAGTTAAAATAAGTTGGTGGAAAAGAATATTTTTTTGGGCTAGATAATGAATCTAGTAGATTTATTAAAGAAAAATGTAGTGATGGTTCCTGTAGTGGCCTCTCTTATAGTAGGTACATTTACAGGGGTTAAGTATATTGTGTCTTTAACAGAAACTATTAATAAAAACAAAGCAGAAATTACTACAATAAACGATACTCATCTTTACAATTTTAAAACTTACATAGCCAGAATACAAGAAAATCAAAACCATTTATTATTAAACATTGAAACTAACAAAGGTAATACTATTGTTACAAATGATAAACTTAAAACAATGGAACAAAAAATAAATGAAATGGAACAAGATTTTAAAAATTTTTTAATAATGCGTAGTACGTTAGTTGAGGATAAATAATATGGAGTGTGCCAGTATGAACTATTATTTTACAGGTGGGTTAATTATAGCTTTTATTATATTAACAGTAATTGTAGCACCACTATGAAATATTTAATTATATTTATTTTAACAGCAGGATGTGTAAAGAGTGAATCTGATTTTATAACTGCTCCTCCTGGTTTAACTTCTGCAATATATGAACAACTAATAAAAATAGAAGGCCAATATGAAAATAAGTGAAAATACATCTGTAAGCATGCCTGTTAAAAACATGTTAATGATTATCGCCGGTGTTGTAGCTGGCGTGTTTGCATACACAGAAATTACTGCTAGACTGACAAGCCTTGAAACATCACGTGAATTGTTTCAAGCTGATCTTCTTAAGAAAAGTGAGCAGTTACCCACGGATCAGGAACAATACATGTTGATAGAAGATTTGTACAAAACAACTGAGAAGTTAGAGATAACTCAAGAACAAAACATGACGAACAAGGTTAATATAGAATTTCTAAAAGCACAACTAGAAAAAGCATTAGCTGATGTGGAAAAATTAAAAGATAAAGTTAGAGAAAATGGAAAGAGTTACTAATGATTGAAATGGTTGTAGCATTATTGATGATTGTAAATGGTGAAATAAAAGAACACCGTATACAAGAGTCTATGTCAAAATGTTTAAAAGGTAAAAGAATTGCAATGCGTTCAAATACTGGTAATAATGTGGACTATCAATGTATAAAATCTAAAGCAGAAACAGAAATTTATATGGGTGAAAAATCTATAAAAAAGCTTATACTGAAATAATAAAATATGCAACTTTCCAAACACTTTACTCTTAAAGAGATGACAGCTTCTATGGTAGCTCGTAGAAAAGGTATAGACAATACACCAGGATCCGGTGAGATTAAAAGTCTAGGTGATCTTTGTTATGAAATTTTAGAACCACTACGTGCACACTTTGACAAACCAGTTACAATCACCAGCGGCTATCGTTCAGAGGCGCTTTGTGAAGCGATTGGCAGCAAAAAGACGTCGCAGCATGCGAAGGGCCAAGCGGTCGACCTAGAAATATTTGGCGTACCCAACATTAAAACAGCTTACTGGTTACAAAACAACGTTGACTTTGATCAATTGATTATGGAATTTTTTGACAAAGATGATCCTGCAGGGGGATGGGTCCACATAAGCTATAATGAATCTGGTTCGAACAGAAAACAAGTCCTTACTTTCGACGGGAAAAAATATACTGAAGGTTTACCAGAAATGAAATGGAAGGATGGTCAAGTAGTATGAGTATAATAGATAAAAAAACAATAGCGGCATTTAAAAATATAGATACAGTACATGGACATTGTGAAGAATGTGGAGAGCAAGCAATCTTAGTTGCAATCGTTTCAGAATTTTATAGATGCACTAACTGTGGTCATGATACAAAACAACATATCAATGGCAGAATTAGATATCTAAAGTTAGATGATACAGATAAAAAATGGATAAAGGAGAACTACATAAAATGATAGATAAAAAAGAAAAGAAAATTTTAAAGAAACATAAAAAACATCATACTGCAAAGCATATGAAACAAATGAAAAAAGACATGAAAAAGGGAATGTCGTTTTCAAAAAGTCATGTGAAAGCTTTGAAAAAAGTTGGTAAGTAGTGGCTAGAAAATTTAAATCATTCGAGACAAGAGATAAGCCTAAAAAACGTGGGCCTCGAAAACATAAAAAATCATTAAATAAAAACGAAAAAAGACAAAAACGAACTCGAAGATATAAAGGCCAGGGTAAGGGTTGACAAACATCCTTTAGTATCCTATATATAAGACATGAAAGCAATAAAGGAGAAAACAATGAATAAAAAAGAAGAAATAGCATACAGAAAAAAACATAAGTTTGTAAATAGATATGCCAAAGGCATAAAGTTAGATGTAAGAAACAAAGGTACTTGTTATGTAACTATGAAAACTAATGCAGGTGAGTTGACTGTGTATATTGATGCCATGGATGGGTTAACTGATCCACCAATGGTACGTGCATGGATACCAGGTAGAAGAGATAGAGAGATAAATTTAAAATAATTAAGCAGGTTCTTCTGGAACCTTTGGTTCCTCTACCTTCTCGCACATAAATTTAGGGTATAATTCCATAGTATTTACTATATCTGCAGTAAAATGTTTACCATCAAATAATACAGAATAAGACTCACCTAATCCTTTTTGTACACACTCATAGTGTGTTTTATAGAATCTATCGTAAGAATGATCTTGAACAGGCACTTCAGCACAGTTTTGATTGACCACCGAACATATGTATATTGTTAAAAAAAACTTCATTGACAACCTTGTAAAAAAATATAATAATCCTATATTATTATTTTATAAATAATGAAAGGATATAATAATGACTGACGTAAGTAAATATAAATCTGTTGCACTATCACATAGTAGTTGTGACAAATTAGATAAGATCAGGCGCGTAGTAGTACCTGAAGTAGAAGTATCTAGAGCAAAAGCTTTAGACATATTAATCAATGAGAAAGTAAGGAAATTAAATGGCAGATTACGGAACAAGAACTCTTAGTGAGTTTGATAAGTTTGATCCAGTTAGAAATTTATGGAGAAACGTATTAATAGTTGCAATATCAGATGCAATAAAAGTAAAGGCTAACACAGTTAAGTACAAGGAATTTTATGAAAAAAGAAGATTCCATGAATTAGATTATGTAACTTTACCTAATGCTGATTTTGCTAAAATATGTGAGTATGCAGAACTAGATCATAATATGGTTAGAAAGAAAATAACAAAGACATTAGATGACATGGAGAAAAATTATGACAAAGACAATATGCCCGAGATGCCATGGAAACGGTTATATCAAAGTAAAGGTATCAATCGAGAATCCAGTGGAAACCATACATCAGTGTCCGAGTTGTAATTCACAAGGAGAAATAACTATGAGTACAGAGCGATTAATACTTGAAACTAAATTAGTTAAAGAACTTAATGCAATCATTAAAAAACTAAATGGTGAAATAGATGTATTGCAAGAACAATTAAAAGAAAAGAAAGGAACGGCAAATGAGAAGAGCAATGTTGGAAGCCCTAGAGAAGAAGTACGAGGCTGATATAGCGTCAGCTGATGCAACTATACATATATATCTAAATAACTCTGTAGGTATTGGTGAGCATCCACAACACTTAGAAGAGATTGACAAACAACTCGCTAAGATAGTTGAGGCTGAAGAAAAACAAACTGCACTGCAGGCTTTTAAATTATGAGCAAATATACAAATAATGCTGTTACTATAATAAAATATAATAGTTCTGAACGTGGTTTTATAATTAATACAATATCAAGTTTATTTAAACCTAGTAATATAAAAAAAAGAAAACTAGTTCCTTTGATTAGTAAACCACAAATTTGGGAAGAATTAATTTTATACGTTCAAAAGATGAAAGAAAAATTTCCTTACACGGATGGTAGATTGTGTGAATATTGTAAAAAATCTTGGACTTACATTAGACATCAAAATGGATGTATAATAGGTCAAGGGCCCCGACTAACATCTACCCCTGTTACTACTAATTTTTCTATTGATAGACTAAATAATAATTTAACATACACTAGAGAAAACATAGTGTTTTGTTGTAATCAGTGTAACCAAATAAAAAACCAAGTTACATTTGATATGTGTAAAAAAATTTTACAAATGAAAGAAGAAAGAAATTTAAGATGAAGTGTCTACATTGCGGTGATGATCTTAGATGGAACAATGACTTTGATACAGAAGACGATGATCAATATAATATAGTTAGTATGTATGAATGTATGAATGAACATTGTAAGGCCTGGTATGAGATATATCACGGTCTAAAAGAAAAGGAGACAGTCAATTGATTTGGAATAAAAAATTTAAATACCCTAAGACTAATAGAGAAGCTATAGAAGGTGAACGGCACTATCATATATATGATGAAAAGTTACCAAGTGTTACAACCATACTTCAAAATACACAAAGTGACGAAAAAAAGGCAAGTCTTGAGAATTGGAAGAGACGTGTTGGAACACAATCTGCTGAGAATATTAAGAATGAAGCAGCCAACCGTGGCTCAATTATGCATAAACTGATTGAATGCTATTTGCTGGACGAAAGACACATGGATTTGACTGATCTTGGTCAACAAGCTGATAAGATGGCCCAAACTATTATAGATGAGGGTCTAAAGGACTGTATGCAAGAAATATGGGGTACTGAAGTTTGTTTACACTATCCAGGACTGTATGCGGGGGCTAGTGATCTCGCTGGTGTATATGAAGGACGTGAAAGTATACTGGATTTCAAACAGTCCAATAAACCTAAGCGTATCGAGTGGATTGAAGACTATTTTATACAACTTGCAGCATATGCAACAGCTCACAATCAAGTTTACGGTACCAAGATACAGTCTGGAACCATTCTAATGTGTACTAAAGATAATTACTTTCAAAAATTCACGGTGTCTGGACCAGAGTTTCAGAAGTATATGTGGGAATGGTTAAGAAGAGTTGACCTATATTACGAAAAACGTAGTAAATTAGCCAATAATCATGAATAATGTGTCAGGAATCAGGCACCAGGGATTCCCCCTAATAGGTTTAAAACTTTTTTTGAAAAAAATATTTTTGAAAAAAGATGAGAAATGTCTACTACCTTACTACCAAGACAACTTTTTGTTGGTATACATAGCTTATTTAAGCAATTTTGGTAGTAAAACGTCTACTACCTGGCTACTACCTGCTACTACCAAGATAGATCAAATTCCCAATAAGAAGAACTTTTCAAGTGAATTTATAAAGTGTATAAATACTTTAAAAAACTCTAAGGATGAATATGAGACGTAAAACAAAAAATAAAAAAACTATTCCGTTAAATGTAAAGTCATTAGGTAATGACATATCAGCGTATCCGTTTGTAGAAATAGAATGGCTTGATATCGAAGGTGACGCCGGCTGGAGTACTACAAAAGATTTGAACAAAGAAAAATTACCAACGTGTGTATCAAAGGGTTACTTGGTTAGTCAAAAAAATGGAATAACAAGAATATTTACTGATTATATAAAATCAAAAGAAAAACCTACGTTTGATAGTATTGGTAATACTACTATAATTCCAACATCTGTAATTGAATCTATAAAAAAAATTAAATAAATTACTCTGATGAGTCTATTTGTTTTTGATTTTTATCTTTATTTTGTTTCGGCTCTTCTTTTACTTTGTCTTTTAACTCTTCAAACTCTACACCTTCTAGGATGGGTGAGTAATCATCAATTATTTGTTTCATCCTTGACTCTAATTCTTCTGTTGTTAGGTCTTCTAATTTACCAGTACGGATTATCTTTTGTTCTATATATAGACCAGCCGCTTTACCTCTAGCTACTTCAGCGTTGACTGCAGCTGACCAAGCCTTTTTATCTCTAGCCTCATTTCTTAATTTAGCTAACTCTGCAATGTGATTTCCAAATGTAACTTCAAATTGTTTTTGCCATTCTTCACGTAGCTCACCTATGTATTGTACTACTAATGGAAATAATTTTGGATTCTGTAATTTACTGGCTGCCTGTCTAGCTGAGTCTTTTGCATAGCCAGCTTCTATAGCACAAGCTGTAGCTGTCATTCTACCTTGTTCAGATATTAATAAATTAGAAAATTTAATTTGTTGTTCTGTTAATCTTTTTGGTACACCCATGTTTGACATTTAACACAACATTGGTATAAAAGCAACATATGTTGAGTGGAAAATTATTAAGACAGATATTAGATAAAATGATGAAATCACCTGTATCACAAGAGGCTAGAGTTCAGATTCAATTACCTGACGGACAGTATTTTGATATTACTTCTTTACAATTGATGGAAAATAAAATATTGGGAGCAAGAGAAACTCACCGACTTGTATTTACTGTCAAGCCAGAAACATGGAAAATGGGTAGCGTTATAAAGAAATTATAATGTACCTGTTAACCTAAAAATTAAGTGAAACCAGAGACTAAATTTTATGCAAATGTTAAGAAAAATATTAAGAACATATCCTGGATTAGGATTGAAAATCTTAGTGTTCCTGGTACTCCAGATCTATTGGGCTATAATAATAACGGCATCTTTTTCACTGTTGAACTAAAATATACAAAGACAAACAAAGTTACCTTCTCTCCACATCAAATTGCGTTCCACGTGAAACATCCTAACAATACATTTATCCTAGTCCAGGATGCCTGTTCCATGCTTCCAAAACTTTATGAGGGAAAAAATATAAGAGAGCTTGCTGCTTGGGGCTTGAAGCTTGATGCTTGTTGCTCGAGTTATGATTCTTGTTCCAAGGTTTTTGATTTGCTTGGAGCTTGAGGCTTGCTGCTTGAAGCTTGGGGCTTGCTGCTTGAAGCTTGTTGCTTGCTGGTTTGGCCCGGACCAGACGCACGCCGTGGGAGAGCGCTACTCTCCGATCCCGGGCTAATGGCCTGATCCGTTTTATCCCTAGGGATTCTGTAAAATTTTGGATGTTTGAAAACGTGTGTCATGTTAATGTTTGCCGTATATAACAGATTTAATATCTTTATTCCAGCATGCTCTACAATCTTTACAAGCGCCGCCTTGATCAGGTGCTGGACAAGTCCGCTCACCTTCTTTAGTCGTGACGCCTGAGTCATGGCTCCAGGCATTGCCTGCTGGTCCATCGACTTTTGATCTAGACAATCTTATAATTAAATTATCCGGAACATCTTCAGGTGCTGGCAGGTATTGCCTTTCTTGTGTGGGCAGCCAGTGCTTCGTGTTAGGTGTGAGCTTACACACTTCAATAATTTTTGCCATATGCTCGTGACTTTGTACATCTCCTGCATCATGCCATCTAAAATATTTTTGTTTTAAAATTTGTACGGCCATTGCCCTGGTCCATCCTTCCATCTTGATGGCGGCCAGTCTACGGTACTGTGCAATTTTAATTGCAGGGTATCTTGTATAGTTACCCTTCAGGGCGTAACAGCCATAACATGGTGAAGTCTTAACCTTCCTGAGCTTCGAGCCAGTTTGGCAGGCCCACGCTGGCAGCGAATAACTTAATCCAGGCATCTTGCTTGTTCTTGTTAATGAGTCTGTAATCTTTCTTGCTTCTTTTACTAACATGATTTATCCTTTCTTTTATAGGATACAATAACATTGTAATTTTGTCTTGTCAACTCTAAAGCTTGACGCTTGCAGCTTGAGGCTTGAAGCTTGTAGCTCGGGCCCTGGGCTTCTAACCAGCGCCAGTGAAGCAGCAAGATCCGGGCCCTCTCAGGTCCGGATCTTTTATAAAATTCTCTACTCATCTTCTTTGTCATACTTTCTGTAACGCTCCTCAGTCTTAGCCTGATCAACCTTCACCAGCCGAAGCACTTCTTCCAATGCATCCGCTATTCTTACCAGCGAATTACTTTGTATTTTTTCTTCTATTTCATTACTCATAATTATTCCTTTCAATTGTATCCTATACTATCCTGACCTAGCTGTCAAGCGCTTGTTGCTTGGAGCTTGCCGCTTGAAGCCTGGGCCTTAAATCATATACCAGCTGCGCCATCCTGATCAGGGAATGCCGGCGCTACTGGTCCTAGTACTTCGTTGCTACCCTACTTATTTATTTTTCAGGTCAATGCTAACGTACAGGGAAATGCCAGGGGCATATTTGGACGCCTTCTCTAGGTCATACCTCTTAAATTCTGTTGATCAGTCACTATGCTACGCAGGGTCCGGGTCAGCATTTATTACCGGGTTTAGAAGAGGCCACCTCCGATGACAACCACCTGTGTTCTAGTGTTTATTCTCACAGTCAAACAATGACTGATCCCAGATCTAATAATCAACTAGCAATGCTAGGCCGTATTCGGGTACGATGCTCCCCTAGACTATTAGATCAGGGATCAGTAGCGTTGCGGAAAACTCCGAAGAGTGTACTTGGCCAACGCTATAATCCCACTTGTTTAGAGTGTCAACTTGGGGTGATGGTTATGATACACCCCAAATTTAATTTTTTATCTGAACATAAACAAATAAAAAACATAATTAATATATAATCCTTGACTATCCTATTGTCAAGGTATAAAACAAATTAAATTAAATAAATATAGAAAGGTCAAAATGACAAAAATAAGAATGAATACTGAACTACGAAATAAGTTGTTCAATAAAATAAAAAATGTCTTTGAGAACGAGGACACGCAAGAACGAGAAGATTTCTTGTCAGCAAGAGAGAGTGTTGATTATCATTATGACATAGCACACAAACTTGCAAAGCAAGTTGTTGAGAGATCATATCCACCAGAAGATGTTTCTGTGTTGCGTTCTTTCAAAAAAAAATATGGTCAACCTTGTGATGTTGTTGCAAAAGATAAATGCTTTTACTTTGCTCATAGTGAGGACAAAGATGATGAGGGCGAAATAAAAGAAACTAAATCACATTTTGATTTTGGTTTGTTTGGTAATCTAAATGGTAGCGAGTACGATAGTGAAGAAGGTAAAAAGTTTGCAGTTGCATATTTTAGAGAAGAATTAAAAGCTATGGATTGCAACCCAGATATCTATGCACAACAATCCGAGAACAAAGACAACCCACACAAAACAAAACATGTTGAGGCATGTATGAAAGCACTTGGATATAGTAATGGTTATAATAGTAGTAATGATACAGGCATGAATAAAACTTTTAATGACCAATATTATCTTGATGTCATTGGAACATCTTATTGCAGATCAAGAGCAATCGCATGTACCAAAGATGAGTACACACAATTTGAACAATGGCGAACTGCAAAAGGCAATCTAGTATCTAAACACCAAACGTGGATTGATACAATTCAAAAACAATGCGACCAATTAAAAATTGGATTGAAAGCATACAGGTATTTGAGTGAGGGTATTGAACTTGCAACAGAACTTGGAATACAAGTTGATGAGGCAGAGTTAATTAGAACTAACTCAACAGGTTTGACTATCTACAATCCAAGTAATCTAGCAAGTATGATTAAAGGTATGAAGAACAAACATCAATCAAGAGAGGCAAAGATATTGGCTAGAAAACAATATGAAGAAAGTCTAAATTAAGACTTGACAAATGTATGGGATTAGTATATAATCCCATACATAATAAACAGAAAGGATAATATGAACGCAGAAATAATAGCAAGATTACTTATGGTACTAACAGGCTTTGTATTAGCAATGTTAGGTGTAATAGTTTTTATACATGGCGAACACTACACAATAGGAATATTAATTTCTTTTGCCGGTGTGATGTCAATGTTTGGGGGGTTACCAGATAATGCCTAGATTATGTCAAGGACCAGAGTGCCATACTTATGATACAACCGACAGGAAACGAGGACCAAAAGGAAACAAAAGAAATCAGACTAGAACTATTGGAACTTATGCATATGGCAATCAAAACTTTTGCACATTAAATTGTCAGAATGATTGGTGGGCTTTACATGGTAATCAAGCAGTGGACCACTTTGGTAGATTGTTTCAACCTAAAATATTGACAGCCGAGAATGGTTGGCGACGAGTATGGAACCGAGCGCATTGGGACGATAACAACGCACCACAATACATTGAACGCAATATGTTAACAGGGGAAGAAAGACCACATGAAGAAAGGGGTTGACAATGTATAGATTATAATATATAATCCCATACATAAACAGAAAGGATAACAATGAAAACAATTAAATACAATAACAAGACTTACATAATACCTAAACCATTCGACCAATGTTTCTTTGGCGATGAGCCAACGAAGATGATGACGATTGGCAATAGGTTTAATGATGAGAGTGGACCAGGACAGTTTGCTAAACTACCTGCGTTTGCTGTTGCAATATATGATACAATCATTGGTTGTGAAGCGACCGAGGATTATAACAATATGCAAAAAGGTTTGACGTGGTTTCAGCAGTACTTTACTGATGAATACTACACACTACTAGATTAACTTTCTGTTAATAAGGTAACGCAGTTTAGAACGATTCTAAACTGCGCAACCACAGGTTGTGCGGCGGCTATCGAGGGGTCCCTAACGAATCACAGTATAGAAAAAAAACATAACACCCCCCACACCCTTTTGTAAAAAGGGGTCCCAATAGATTTGTATGTATGCCTTGATTTAGAGATACATCAGCTGTAAAATCATTATGGAGAAGAAAACAGAACTATAAAAAATTCTGCAAAAATTTTTATGAAACAAGACTTTATTGAAAAGCTGCCGCCCGACGCGCAAAAAGAATTCCTAAAACTAGCTATGAAGCTAAACGAAAAGACCAAGCAAACCAAGGTCCACGATTCGTTCTTGGATTTTGTTAAACACGTATGGCCAGAGTTTGTAGAGGGCAGACATCACAAAAAAATTGCTGACAAATTTAATAAGCTCGCACAGGGTAAAATTAAAAGACTAATTATTAATATGCCACCAAGGCATACGAAGTCAGAGTTCGCGTCCTTTCTACTTCCATCGTGGATGGTGGGCCGTAAACCAGATTTAAAAATTATCCAATCAACACACACAACTGAACTTGCAATACGATTCGGTCGTAAGGCAAAGACATTGATGGATTCACCGGAGTATAAAGAAATTTTTAAAACAAGACTTCGAGAGGACAGTCAAGCGGCTGGTAAATGGGAAACCGAACAAGGCGGTGAATATTATGCAGCCGGTGTTGGTTCAGCAATCACGGGCCGTGGTGCGGACTTATTGATCATTGATGATCCACACTCGGAGCAAGACGCACTCAATGTAACAGCTCTTGAGCGAGCTTACGAGTGGTACACGTCAGGACCACGTCAGCGTTTACAGCCAGGCGGAGCTATAGTTGTCGTTATGACAAGATGGAATATG
>WLWG01003018.1_pt1 | contig 11961 bp, 21 predicted proteins | sample 6712871 | NCBI WGS metagenome assembly WLWG01 (sample SAMN12718693, study PRJNA515312) | sponge metagenome | isolation source: marine sponge | host: Mycale hentscheli | place: New Zealand: South Island, Marlborough, Capsize Point | collected 2003-05-01 | reverse complement strand
AACCTTTTAAAGGAGCTAGTGGTGTTAATCACCCAGTTCTTGCAGAAGCAGTTACACAATTTCAAGCGCAAGCTTATAAAGAATTATTACCAGCAGATGGACCTGTAAGAACACAAATTATGGGTGACGTTAATGTTGCTAAAGAAGAGCAATCAAAACGTGTTAAAGATTTTATGAATTATCAGATAATGGATCAGATGAAAGAATATGAACCAGAGTTTGATCAAATGCTTTTCTATCTCCCTCTATCCGGCTCTACCTTTAAAAAAGTCTATTACGACTCCCTCTTGGGTAGGGCCGTGTCTAAATTTGTACCAGCAGATGATTTGATAGTACCGTATTCTGCAAACAGTTTAGAAGATGCAGAAGCAGTTATTCATGTAATTAAAATTTCTGAAAACGAATTACGAAAACAACAAGTGTCAGGATTTTATAGAGATATAGAATTAGGAAATCCACCTGTTACCGAAAATCAATTAGAAGATAAAAAATTAGAACTAGAAGGAATTGCTAAAGATGGCCAAGAAGATCAATACACACTTTATGAAATACATACTAATTTAGATTTAGAAGGCTATGAAGATATGGGCGAAGATGGTGAGCCTACAGGAATCAAACTTCCATATGTTGTAACTATTTCTCAAGCAGGAAATAAAGTTTTATCTATTAGAAGAAACTATAATCCAAAAGATTCATTAAAAAGAAAAATAAACTACTTTGTACAATTTAAATTTTTACCAGGAACTGGTTTCTATGGTTTTGGTTTAATTCATATGATTGGTGGTTTAACTAGAACTGCAACAGCTGCGTTAAGACAATTATTAGATGCAGGAACTTTAGCAAACTTACCAGCAGGATTTAAATCACGTGGTATTAGAGTTAGAGATGATGCACAACCTTTACAACCAGGTGAGTTTAGAGATGTAGATGCTCCTGGTGGAAACATTAAAGATCAGTTTATGACTTTACCTTTTAAAGGACCAGACCAAACTCTTTTACAATTAATGGGTATTGTAGTTAATGCAGGTCAAAGATTTGCTGCAATTGCTGACATGCAAGTTGGAGATATGAATCAACAGGCTGCAGTTGGAACTACAGTTGCACTTCTTGAGCGTGGCTCTAGAGTTATGTCTGCAATTCACAAAAGAATGTATGTAGGTTTAAAACAAGAATTTAAATTATTAGCAGAAGTATTTAAAACTTATTTACCACCAAGTTATCCATACGATGTACCTGGTGCAACAAGAGAAATTAAAGTTCAAGACTTTGATGATAGAATAGATATATTACCTGTAGCAGATCCTAACATCTTCTCACAGACGCAAAGAATTTCTATAGCACAAAGTCAATTACAACTGGCGCAATCAAATCCTCGTATACATAATTTATATCAAGCATATAGATCAATGTATGATGCGCTGGGTGTGAAAAATGTAAATGCAATACTTCCACCGCCTGCTCCACCACAACCAATGGACCCTGCGTTAGAAAATATTATGGCAATTAATGGAAAACCGTTTCAAGCGTTTCCAGGACAAGACCATAAAGCACATATTGATGCGCATTTAGCTTTCATGTCTATTTCTATGGTACAAAATAATCCTGCAGCAATGATGGCGTTGCAAAAAAACATACTTGAACACATTTCATTCATGGCACAAGAACAAATTCAATTAGAATTTTTAGAAGAAATGCAAGAAATGCAAATGATACAACAACAATTAGCACCATTAATGCAAAATCCACAAATGATGCAACAAAATCCACAAGCAATGCAGATGACACAACGTGTTCAACAGATAACACAAGACATTGAAGCACGAAAATCTAAATTAATTGCTGAAATGATGTTAGATTACGCTAAAGAAGAAGACAAAATTAGTTCAGAAGTAGGTGGTGATCCATTATTAAAACTAAAAGCACGTGAATTAGACTTAAAAGCTAAAGCTGATCAAGAAAAAGCTACAAATCAAGAAGCAAGATTAGATTTAGACACTATGAAAGCGATGATGAATGACCAACAACACGATGAAAAGCTAGAACAGAACGAAGAACTAGCTGGACTACGTGCTGGAGTCTCATTAGCTAAACAACAAATGTCTGATGCAAGTAAAGTTCATGATTTCGGTAGAAATTTTGAAAAAAAATAGATATAAATCAAATTAAGGAGAAAACTATGATTAAAAAAGCAAAAGATCCAAAAGCTGTACCAGAATTAGGAGTTGGTAAGGACGGATACAAAACAGGTGGAGTAGAAATTAAAGCTACTGATCCTATGGAGTCACAGGTTGTGGATGTTAAAGGCACTCGAAGAATGAGAGCTGAAAAAAAACCTGTAAAAGCTACTTGGTACTAATAAATGGCCTGGTTTAGTTTAGCAAAAGTTGCTTTACAAGCTGGAACGCACATTTTTAAAAAACGTCAAGAGACTAAAATGAAAATGGCGGACGCACAGCATATGCATGCGTCTCGTATGGCTGCAGGAGAGGAAGCATACCAAGGCAAACTTTTAGAATCAAGAAATTCAGACTGGAAAGACGAGGCAGTTTTGATAATTCTCTCGGCGCCCATAGCAATTTTGGCCTGGGCAGTCGTATCGGATGATCCGGGAGCAATGGACAAAGTAAATATTTTCTTTGAACATTTCGCGGCACTGCCGTCATGGTTTACAAATTTGTGGATCCTTGTCGTGGCGAGCATTTATGGTATAAAGGGAACACAAATATTTAGAAACAACGGAGGAAAAAAATAATGGCAAATCCTAGATTTAATAAACAAGTTGCTCAACCAAGAGCGGCACATAAAGTAGGTGGAAGAGTAAAAAAAATGGGTGGTGGAATGTCTACAAGAAGAACAGACATGAAATCAGGTTATTACCCAGATGACATGGGCATGAAGGGTGGTGCAATGTATAAAAAAGGTGGTTCTGTTAAAAAGAAAAAACAGGGTTATAAAGATAGAAAAGATGAGTCTATCGCAATGAGAATCAAAAAGAAAAGAACTAAAAAACAATTAAAAGATTCAAGAGACGAGTCTTATGGTAAGTTTGGTTCTAAAGCTAAAAAATCAGGAAAGATAAATAAGTAATGAGAAAAAACTTAAAAAAAGTCCCTGCTGGTAAAAAAGGAAAGGGTCTAAAAAAACTTCCTAAACAAGTCCGAAACAAAATGGGCTTTATGAAAAAAGGTGGCAAAGTTAAGTAATGGCTAAACTATGTCCAGCCGGTAAAGCTGCTGCAAAGAAAAAATTTGCAGTTTACCCAAGCGCATATGCAAACATTTGGGCATCCAAATATTGCAAAGGCAAAGTGGGTAGAAAGAAAAAAGCTGACGGCGGTTCTATAAATAAAATTTCACAATCTAGAAAAGCAGTATCAAGTTATGCACAAGGTGGTATTGCTAAAGGTTGTGGAGGCATTATGAAAAACAGAAGAAAAGTAACCAAAGTTGTTTAATGAGTGGTTTAAAAAAATGGTTGGACGAGAAATGGGTGGATATCGGAGCTCCGAAGAAAAACGGGAAGTACCAGCCTTGCGGGAGAAGCAAAGGCTCAAAGAGGAAATATCCAAAATGCGTCCCACTTGCAAAAGCCACACGGATGACAAGCTCGCAAAAGGCGAGTGCTGTCAAACGAAAACGAGCAGTTTCTAATAAAGGTCCAAAACCAACTAATGTTGCAACCTTTGCTAAAAGAAAAAAATTAAGTATGGGAGGTTTAGTTTGAGAAAACAAGATAATATGCCTGCCAGAAACAAAAAAAACTTTAGACCTACAAAGTCTGGAGCAGGTATGACTCGAGCCGGTGTTGCTGCCTACAGAAGAAAAAATCCCGGTTCTAAATTAAAAACAGCTGTGACTGGTAAAGTAAAGAAAGGGTCCGCTGCCGCTAAAAGGCGAAAATCATACTGCGCAAGAAGTGCAGGACAAATGAAAAAATTTCCTAAAGCTGCGGCCAATCCAAATTCGAGACTTCGACAGGCACGTAGAAGATGGAAATGTTAGATAGATTTTTATACAATTTTTTTGCAAAACTAGATGATGCGATTTCATTCGTAGAAACATATATTATTAAAATGTCAGAATGGTGTTGGCAAACAAGATCTAAACTTTTAAGAAAAAAACAAAAAAGAAAATGAGAAGATCAATTTTAACAGCATTGGAAGATAGATATAATGCACAAATATCTGAAGCAGATGCTACAATTCAAATTTATTTAGAAAATTCTGTGGGTATTGGAGAACATCCACAACACATAGATGAAGTAGACAAACTAATAGAAAAAATTGCAGCAGCTGAAGAAAAAATAAAAGTGTTGCAACAATTTAAACTGTAAGGAGAGAAGATGGACGACTTAATAATAGTAGATAAACTTAAAAAAAGAATCAACGCCACATTACAACAAATTGGAGACAGTATGATTACTGGTGGGGTTGACAGTATGGAAAAATATAAGTATATGCTGGGACAAGCACATGCTTATCAAATAGTAATACAGGAAATCTCTAACCTGCTAGAACCAAAGGAGCAAAAAGATGAACAAGGAAACGTTATCAACATCGGAAAAGGAAGTACCAAAAATTAAACTTGGACTTCAAGATAAATACGAAGCAGAAAAAAAAGAAGAACCTCACGCAATAAGATTAGACGAAAACAACATTAAAGATGTAGCTGATCAGTTACCAGAACCGGTTGGATACAGACTATTAGTTTTACCTTTTACGCCAAAAGAAAAAACTAAAGGTGGAATTTTATTTTCTCAAGAACAATTAGATAAAGCTAGAATCGCAACAACATGTGGTTATGTTTTAAAAATGGGAGATCTTGCATACAAGGATGAAACTAAATTTAATAAACCTTGGTGTAAAATAGGAGATTGGGTAATGTTTGCCAGATATGCTGGTGCAAGATTACCAATTGAAGGTGGAGAAGTGCGAATACTAAACGATGATGAAGTGTTAGGGACCATAGGTGATCCTGAATCAGTTCTTCATTACATTTAACAACATAGGAAGGAAACTATGCCAACAGAAAACGAAAATAAAGTTGATAGTCTAATTGATGTAGGAGAAGCTGATCAGCAAGAAACCGAAATTAATTTAGATAATAAAGGTGAGCCAGAAAAAGTTGAAGCACCTGTAGAAGAAAAAATAGAAATAGAGCAAGTCCCTCAAGATAAAACTTATGAAAATGAAAGAGAGACTAAACTTGAAAAAAAAGATGAAGTTCAAGAGTATAGTGAAGGAGTACAAAAACGTATTGCTAAACTAACTCGTAAAATGCGAGAAGCTGAAAGACAAAAAGAAGAAGCTATCGCTTTTGCAGAAGCAACTAACAGACAAAAGAGTGATCTAGAAGGAAGATTATCTAAATTAGATAAATCTTATACTTCAGAATTTGAGACAAGAGTTAAAACAAATATGGCAGCAGCAAGACAAGCTCTTAAAACTGCTATTGAATCTCAAGATGTTGAAGGACAGATTGCAGCTCAAGAACAAATTGCAAATCTAACTATGGATGGTGCTAGATTAAATGCTATGAAGGCAGCAGAAGCATCTAAACCAGAGCCAAAAGAGGTAAATGTAACACCTCAACAAACCAGAGCACCTGCTCAAACAGACCCTATGGCAGAAGCATGGGCATCTGAAAATTCTTGGTTTGGTAATGATTCAGCAATGACTTACACTGCTTTTGATATCCACAAACAATTAGTGGAAACTGAAGGTTTTGATCCTAAATCAAGAGAATATTATGATGAAGTTGACAAAAGAATAAGAGTTGAATTTCCGCATAAATTTGATAAGATAGAGGACAATACTACAGAAAGAGCCAGACCGGTTCAAAATGTAGCCTCGGCTAAACGTTCGGCCTCAACAGGACGCAGAAAAACTGTGAAACTCACGCCATCACAAGTAGCAATTGCTAAACGATTAGGTGTGCCGCTAGAAGATTATGCAAAACAATTAAAAATCACGGAAGGAGCATAAAATGGAAAATGAAAAAATAAAAACTTCTCGTGCGAGTTCAACTAGAGCGAAAGCTGAAACTAAAAAAGTATGGACTCCACCCAACTCACTTGATGCACCACCAGCGCCAACTGGATATAGACATCAATGGATACGTGCCGAAATTCTCGGCGCATCAGATGCTAAAAATATAGCATCATCTTTGAGAGAAGGATGGGAATTAGTTAGAGCTGATGAATATCCTGACTCAATTTATCCGGAGATGACAGAAGGTAAATACGCTGGAGTAATCGGAGTGGGAGGCCTATTGCTGGCTAGGATACCCGAAGAGATTGCGCTTCAAATCGATGCTTATTATAAAAAGCAAAACGAGGCTAAAGAAGAAGCAGTAGATAACAATCTTATGAAGGAACAGCACCCTAGTATGAAATTCCAAAAGGAATCTAATACTCGTGTAACCTTCGGTGGTACAAAGAAAAGTTAATCTTTTAACTATTCCTACCCAACGAATAAATTAAATCGTACTGGAGGCCCTTCGGGGCAGGTACATAAAAAGGAAAATAACTATGGCAAACACAAACACAGGTGGATTTGGTTTAAGAGCTGTAATGACTGTTGGAAACTCTCCAGCAACGTCAGGACAATCTGAATACCCAGTCCAAACAGCGCCAGGTGTTGCGTTATTTAAAGGTAATCCAGGTTCTCTGCAAGATGCAGGTAACACAGGATTCTTGCAAGATGCAAGCTTTCTATTAACGGACGATGGCGGAGCCGGCGGTACAAACTTTGCAGGCGGTACTGATGCTAACTTATTAGGTGTTATTAACGGTTTCTTCTATGTAGATGGAAACGGTAACCCTACATTTGCTAATTCAGTAGCAGCTGGGCAAACAACTAGCGTCGACTACAATACAGGATCTAATAATATTACTGGATTCGTAATCGATAACCCACAACAAGAATATGTTGTAAGAACAGACGCAGCAATCGGAGGTAGCGCAGCAGCGGTACAAGCGGCTATGGGTCTTGACTACAACATTAAAAGCTTTACAGCGACAAATGCTAAAAGTGGAATGTCAACTGCATTACTAGAAGTTGGTGCTGCAGGCGCAAACGACATGTTCACAATGGTAAGAGTTGCTGGAACACCAGACCAAAAAGATGGTCAGGCAGCTGGTTGTGATGTTGTTGTAACTATCAACCCAAATGCAGCGCAGTATAACTAATAACAAATAGGAGTATATAACTATGGCAATATCAAGAGCACAACTAGTTAAGGAGCTAGAGCCAGGTCTAAATGCACTATTTGGACTTGAGTACAAAAACTACGCAGACGAGTGGTCTGAAATTTTCGACACAGAAACATCTGACAGAGCTTTCGAAGAAGAAGTAATGTTAGCTGGTTTCGCAAACGCAGCAGTAAAACCTGAAGGACAAGGTGTTACTTTTGACGATGCACAAGAAACTTTCACGGCTCGTTACACTAACGAAACGATTGCATTAGCATTCGCAATTACAGAAGAAGCTATCGAAGATAACTTGTATGACAGACTTGCGTCTAGATATACAAAAGCGTTAGCGAGATCTATGGCGAGTACTAAAAATATCAAAGGCGCAGCAGTATTAAACAATGCGTTTGATTCTACTTTTGCTGGTGGAGATGGTAAGGAGCTTTGTGCTACTGACCACCCTACTTTAGCAGGTACGTTTTCAAATGAATTGACAACAGCTGCTGAACTAAATGAAACATCATTGGAGCAGTCTTTAATCGACATTGCTGCATTCACTGATGAAAGAGGCCTAAAAATTGCAGCGCAAGGAGTTAAAATGATAATTCCTTCAGCTCTTCAATTTACTGCTGACAGACTTATGAATTCTGCTGGTAGAGTTGGCACTGCTGATAATGATATCAACGCGATTAGAAACATGGGAATGATTTCTGGAGGTTACTCTGTAAACCATTACCTAACTAACGCGAAGAAGTTCTTCATTAAAACAGATGTTCCAAATGGTCTTAAACATTTCAACAGATCACCTATCAAAACTTCAATGGAAGGTGACTTTGATACTGGTAATGTAAGATACAAAGCTAGAGAGAGATACGTATTCGGATTCTCTGACCCTAGAGGTATCTTCGGATCAAACGCAACATAATAATTAAATATTTAGGGGCCGAACATAATTCGGCCCCTTTTTTTATATAGGGTGAGAAAATGACTAAATTCCTTGTAAATATCTGGGCTTATGACTACCACGGAAAATTTGAAGTGGAGTCCGAAAACAATTCAACCTCATTGGAACAAGCAATAGTTGACAAACTAGGGAAAAATGATATTATCTGGGAAACAACGGGAATGTTCGCCCCGTTAAACAGAATAACCTATGAGGAGGTTACTTATGATACAAGACCTATACAAACAAAAAAGGTCCTTGGAGTTGAAGTGGGAACAGGAGCATCTGGATAATAACAGATATACTCTTGAAATGGTGAGAATCGATGACAAAGTTAAAGAAGTCATCACAAAGATTAAGCTAGAAGAAGCAGCCATTGCTCACAGACAAAATACTGTAGAAGGTATTGCTCCGCAGGTTTCAGTAGCTACTTAATAAAAAGCTACATCGTAAAAACATCATTTACATTACAGGCTCTCTTGCGCTCTACTTAAATGTATTGTATAAAAGACACACTATACAATTTAATTAGAATACTGACGAGTATAGTCGACGGCCTAGAGACAGTATTCATAAACTAGGAGGATATAATTATGGCAAACACTACGTTTTCTGGACCAATATTAGCTGGTAATATTAAAAATACTACTGGAACTACTGTTGGAACAGATATGAAAAACACAGGTCAAGTTGTAATGGCGCAAAGCTTTGCAATTGATCTTTCAGGCGGAGCAATCGCAGCTCAAGCATCAGATGTAATAATTCCAGCAAACTCACAAATCATTGATTGTGTTTTTGATATTATTACAGCAGCAAACACTTCAACTAATATTAGTGTTGGTTTTGTTGGTGGCGCAGCTACTGCTCTTGTAAATGCTTATACAATTGGAACAACTGCGGGTAGACAATACCCTGAAACAAAAGCTGGTGGAGCATTAGCTTGGGAAGACATTGGAACTTCTGATCAAAGACTTAATTTTACTAACTCTGCAGCAACAAACGCAGGTGAAGTTAGAATTACAGTTCTGTATCAGCAAAATACAAACTTTGCATAATAAATAATTAGTGTGGGGCTTTGGCCCCACATATAAATTTTAAGGAGAAACAATGGCATCATACTCAAGTGATCAACTCGTAGCTCACGCTACAGCAGATGGACAAATGGTTCCTACAACACAAAGAGCTAGAATAACTGGTATTCAAGCATCAGCAACAGCAGCAAGTTCATCTGTTGCATTTAAAACTGGTGGATCTAGTGGAACTACAATAGCTACTTTTATATTTGGAACTGAAGGAATAGATTTTTATGTTCCAGGTTCTGGAATTTTATTTGATGAAGGAGTTTATTTAGATTTAAGCTCTAACGTAACTGGTGTTACTATAACATTTACGTAGGAGTAAATTGTGGCTACACTAACTTATACAGTAACCGTAGCATCGGGGACTAACGCTTTTGGAACCGCTAATAAATTTTTTATTAACGGAGAAGTAAGTCCTGTATTATTTTTACAAGAAGGTGATACTGTTATATTTGATACTTCTGATAGTTCTAATACTAATTTTAAATTTTCTTTTTCAGCAACTAAAGATGGAACTTTTACAACTGGTGGAACAGAATATACAACAGGAGTTACACATACAGGAACTCCAGGAGCTACAGGAGCAAAAACAACAATTAATGTTGCGCCTGTAAGAACAGTTGGAGCACCTTTATTATTTTATTATAATTCAGGAGCTACAGCTACATCTGGTATGGGTAATACTGCTCAAACTATTTCTCCTACTTCTGAAACAACTGAATTTAATCCACAAATAGATGAAATTATAGAAGAAGCATTTGAAAGAACTGGTGTAAGAGGAACTAGAACTGGTTATCAATTAAGATCAGCAAGACGTTCTTTAAATATTATGTTTCAAGAATGGGGAAACAGAGGTGTTCATTTATGGAAAGTAAAATTAGCTAAAGTTCCATTAGTATTAGGACAAGCAGAATATAATTTTGCATCAGATTCAGAAAACTTTCCAAGTGATGTTAGTGATGTGTTAGAAGCATATTACAGAAATAATTCTACTACAACGGCTCCTCAAGATATTGCACTTACTAAAATAGATAGATCAGCATATTCACAAACACCAAACAAATTAACTAAAGGTACGCCTTCACAATATTATGTAGAAAGAAAATTAAATCCAAGTATATTTTTATATACAACACCTAGTTCAAGTATATCTAGTACAACTACACCCAGTAATTTTCAATTTTGTTTTTATTATCTATCAAAAATTCAAGACGTAGGTGCATACAATAATACATCAGATGTTGTAAATAGATTCTATCCTTGTATGATGTCTGGTTTAGCTTATTACTTAAGTCAAAAATATTCACCAGAATTAAGTCAAGAATTAGAACGAAGATATGAAAGTGAATTATTAAGAGCACTTGATGCAGACAACCAAGGTACGTCTACTTTTATTTCACCACAAACATTTTATGGAGAAGGAGTATAATGGGCAAATATGCTTCTGGTAAACACGCATTAGCAATTTCTGACAGATCAGGAATGGTGTATCCATATTCTGAAATGGTTAGAGAATGGAATGGATCTTTAGTTCACACTTCAGAGTTTGAAGCAAAGCAGCCACAACTTTCTCCAAAACCTGTAGGTTCTGATCCACAAGCTTTATATAATCCAAGAACACAACCATCTTCTAAAACAAGTTTAATACTTTTAAACAACAATCCATTTACATCTATTATTTCTGGTGGTGTAACTTATGTAAATGTTTTTTCAGAAAATCATCAAAGAGCTGCTGGTTCTATTGTAAGATTTAGAGGACCTCCACAAGTAACAAGTGCTGGGCCTGGTGGTTCTGATCCGGCTGATTTAAGAAATCTACAATCATTTAATAATATTCCAACTTTTGATAATGTAAGTGATTTAAATAATGCAAATGGTTTTACAATTGCATTAGGTCAAATAGATGCTGCTGGTAATATTACTGGAGCAACAACGTCTGATCCAATAACTAATCCAATAAATTATTTTTACATAACTAGCACTAGTAATGCAACGTCAGGTAATATAGAAGGTGGTGGAGCAAATTGTTCTGCAGGACCAGTAACACTTGAGGTAGTAAACGGATAATGGCATACACTTTAGATAATTTAAGAACTGATATTAGAAACTACACAGAAGTAAGTAGTAATGTATTAAGTGATTCTGTTTTAGAAAGAATTATAGTTAATGCAGAAAATAAAATTACAAGAGCAATAGATACTGATCAAAATGTATTTTATGCAACATCCAGTATGGTAATTGGAAATAGATATGTAACTATTCCTGATGACTTAAGAGCGATTAGATATGTTCAATTAACAGATCAAGAAGGTAATCAATATTATGTAGAACAGAGAGATACAAGTTTTATAGCAGAATACTATTCTACACCTGATACAAATGCCGTAGATATTCCAAAATACTATGCTAATTGGGATGAAACTTTTTGGGTTGTAGCCCCAACTCCTGATAAAACTTATGCTATTACACTTGCTTATGACAAAGAACCCATAAGTATAACTGATACAACACAACCAACAGCAGCACCAGCGGCTACTAATGGAACTTATTTATCAAATAAATATCAAGATTTGCTTTTATATGCTTGTCTAGTAAATGCATATGGATACTTGAAAGGTCCGCAAGATATGTTACAATACTACACAAAAGCATATAGTGAAGCTATAGAATCGTATGCTGTCGAACAAATCGGCATCAGACGTAGAGACGAATATCAAGATGGTGAAGTTCGTGTTCAACTCAATGTTA
>WLWG01003015.1_pt1 | contig 11968 bp, 8 predicted proteins | sample 6712871 | NCBI WGS metagenome assembly WLWG01 (sample SAMN12718693, study PRJNA515312) | sponge metagenome | isolation source: marine sponge | host: Mycale hentscheli | place: New Zealand: South Island, Marlborough, Capsize Point | collected 2003-05-01 | reverse complement strand
CCCCTGTTGCAGGGAAACTCAACGCCTGTTTGACAGGTGACCAGGGACTTCTTGTTTATAACGAGACCACGTCCTCTCTGGACCTCGCTGACGCAGCGACCAGAGCTTACATCGACGCTCAGATTGGAGCCCTTGTGGGTGACGCTCCTGGTGTTCTCGACACACTGGGAGAAATCAGTGACGCACTGAATGACAACCCCAACTACTTCACTGACGCTGCCGCTGCTACAGCTGCTAACACCGCACTCATCAACGCTGAGTCAGGTCGTGCAGTTGCTGCTGAGAATGCTGTTCAAGCTGATGTGGACCAAAACGAAGCTGATGCTGATGCAGCAATCGCAGCTGTTCAAGCTGACGTAGACCAAAACGAAGCTGATGCAGATGCAGCTATTGCAGCTGTACAAGCTGATGTAGATCAAAACGAATCTGACGCTGACGCAGCCATTGCTGCAGTACAGGCTGATGTAGACCAGAATGAATCAGACGCTGATGCAGCAGTTGCTGCTGAAAACGCTGCTATGTTGGCAGCTGTTGCTGTTGTCCAAGCTGATGTAGACCAAAACGAAGCTGACGCTGATGCTGCTGTTGCCGCTGAGAATGCAGCAATGTTGGCAGCTGTTGCTGTTGTGCAAGCTGATGTAGATCAGAACGAATCAGATGCAGATGCAGCTATTGCAGCTGTACAAGCTGATGTAGATCAGAATGAGTCAGATGCCGACGCAGCCATCGCTGCTGTCCAAGCTGATGTAGATGCCAACGAAGCCGCTTCTATTGCTTCTCTGGCACTGAAAGCTCCTCTGGCTTCTCCTGCATTGACAGGTGTTCCTACTGCTCCTACGGCCTCACAGAGTGCAGGTACAACTCAGGTTGCTACCACCGCTTATGTTGACACAGCAGTTGCTAGCCTGATTGACAGTGCTCCTGGTGCCCTTGACACCCTTAATGAGCTGGCAGCTGCCATTGGTGATGACGCAAACTTCTCTACTACCATTACTAACAGCATCACTGCTGTTCAGAATGATGTAAACCAGAATGAGGTTGACTCTGACGCAGCTGACGCTGCACTGAGTGCAAGACTGGACACACTGGAAGCAGATCCTACAACTGCCACCGCAGTTGCTGCAGTCCAGGCTGATGTAGATCAGAATGAGACCGATGCTGATGCTGCAGACGCTGCACTTGGTGTTCGTATCGATTCAGTTGAATCTGAAATCGACACTGCTCGTACTAACATCTACACCGCTCTTGGTACATCCGCCGAAAGTGCGACTGCGATGGGAACCTTCACTGGTTCTACTCTGAGTGACAACACTACAGTCCGTGCTCTTCTCCAAGAACTAGAGACTGACACTGAGTCAAGACTGTCTAAACTTGGTGGTATTCTTACGGGTGACTTGACACTTAAGAAGAGTGATGGTTCCGCAGTTGCTCTTAGACTGAGCAGAACAGACCACGCGGATATGAACACTGAGTTCAAAATCCAACCTTCTTATGTCAGCATCGACAAAGAATGTCTGGTCGTTATGGCTGGCAGCACTCCAATTGCTTCTTTCGATGAGAGAGCAAGAGTTGCTATCAACACCACAGACCCAGACTATACCCTTGATGTTGGTGGTGATGGTAAGTTCTCTACTAACTTGATTGTTGGTGGTACACTCACCCTTGGTTCAACTGCAATCACTGCGACTGCTGCTGAACTTAACATCCTTGATGGTGTTACTGCTACCACGGCTGAACTTAACATCCTTGATGGTGTTACTTCAACCGCAGCCGAACTTAACATCCTTGATGGTGTTACTTCAACCGCAGCCGAACTTAACATCCTTGATGGTGTGACTGCTACTACGGCAGAACTTAACTACACTGATGTGGCAGCTGCAGGTACAGCTGAAGCTTCCAAGGCAATGGTCCTTGATGCTGGTAAGTCTATCTCTGGTATCAACCAACTGACTTGTGTTGACCTGACTGTTCAGGGAACAACAACCACAGTTGACACAGTGACGATGCAGGCATCTAATGCCATTGCATTCGAAGGTGCAACCGCTGATAGTAACGAGACCACACTGACCGTCATCGACCCTGATGCCGACAGAACAATCAAACTACCTAACCAGTCTGGTTGTCTTCCTGTTTTAGCTGCTGATAGTAACACTGCTATCACATCAACCCCTGAGGAGTTAAACATCCTTGATGGTGTTACAGCAACTGCAGCTGAGTTGAACATCCTAGACGGTGTTACATCAACTGCTGCTGAACTTAACATCCTTGATGGTGTTACAGCAACTGCAGCTGAACTCAACTATGTTGACGGTGTTACTTCTAACATCCAGACACAGTTGGACGCCAAGTTGGCATCAGAGACGATCACACTCACAGCCTTTAAGGCAGTGGTTGCCGCCTCTTCTGACTTCGGTGATTTCCAGACGAGAGTGGCAGCACTCTGATCTAAATAATCACATATCGTCGTCGCAAGGAGGGCCCTGGCAAAAACCAGGGAACCCTCCCTTTTTTTTCTAAATAACTCCAAAGCATAAACAGATGGCAACTATTAGGGTTAGTTCTCTGCCTGAAATCAAGGTAGACAGAATCACAGATGATGACTACTACATCGTTAATGATGGTGACATCACCACCTCAAAGGTAAGTTTCAAGCAAATGGTGCTTGGGATTGCCCAAAAAGATATTGAATTCACTGGTGACGTTACATTCACTGGTGACGTTATTATGGACGGTGGTGTGGATGGAGACTTTTATAACAAGAATGAGACGTATAGTAGAGTTGAGATCGACGGATTTGTAAGTGCACTTGAAAACTATGATGAGATGCAGGACGACAAACTCCTGCCACTGATCAAACTATCTGGTGAACTTGAAGGTTCTGAGTTCTATAGAGACTTTCCTGGTACTGTAATCTCAGATCAGGCAACCACTAGAAGTGCATTAACTGACCTTGAAGGTTATGTGATTGACAACAGAACACTAATTGAATCATCTGATAGTCAGATCTCTGATCTGAGTGACGAGTTAGCTGCTTTGGATGTCAGAGTTGAAGATCTTGAGTTGATTGTAAATGGAGATGCTACCACTGATGGACTTGTCTTTAAACTAGAACAACTTACGATTAGAGTTACTGACAATGAAATCGACATAGTAGCACTAAAAGATAGAGTTACTATTAATGAAGGTGATATTACTCAGTTACAAACTGATCTTCTTGACTTAAATGTTGAGGTTACCGACCACGATGAGAAAGTGGACTCACTGATTGCACTCAGTGGACTGCCTGAGAAGACAGATGACCTGGGTACATTTACTGGAAATGTGATCACTGATGGTACCACAGTTAAATCTGCACTTCAGGAACTTGAGACCGAGGTAGACCTCAAAGCACCAATTGACAATCCAGTTTTCACAACTAAGATTACTGCACCAAGTGGTGCTGAAAACAGTGTCCCTTGTTTTTACAATGGGAAATCGAATTTACCTTTACTTTCTGGACTCTCATATGTTCAAGGTGTTTTTGCGTTTGCAAAAAATGAAGAAGCAGGTTATGTATCTACAGGAAATGGGTGGGAAAGAATTATTTCCTACGATGAGGACGCTTCCTCAGCAGACAGGACTGCAATGTTTAAGATGTTAGGTTATTATAGTGCATATATCTCAGAACAAGCAGCAGCCGCAGCTGGAGTGGACATTGGTCATACTTATGTCTACAGTGCAACTGCTTCATTATCTGATGGTGTTATTCGTGCAAACTTTAATACCTCATCCACAGCTCCTTAATTATAAATAACTAAAAATTATCCATCAACAAAATGGCAAGCATTAAAATTTCAAATCTCCCTGATTTGCAATCGGGTTCCGTATCAGCAAATGATTACTTCATTGTTAATGACGAGAATCAAACCACTTCCAAACTGAAATTCACTGACTTTATTACCGCACTTGGTAGTCAAAACTATGTTTTTTCAGGTGACGTAAGCTTTACTGGAGAACTTAGTGTCAACATTGTTGATGACACTAACTCTAATGTATACACAAAGACCAGTGTCAACACTCTGATCGCTGAGTCTGAAGCAAGAACATTGATTCCTGTCACAGCAAACGCTACTGACATCAGTCAACTTCAGAACCTTCTTCCTGCACCTACCAGTGGTGGTCTTTTCCTGGCTGGTACTTTCAGAGGTGCTGCATCCGCTGCAACTCAAGTTGTGACTGCTGTCAACGCTGTTTCTGACAAAGTTGAACTTCAAGTCACTGAACTGGATACCCTTAAGGGATTTGTCAACACACTTGGTTCTGACCTTGCTGCAGTAACAAATACTGTCTCTTCTAACGCAGCTGCCATCGGCTTACTCCAAACCGCTGTTGGAGACGCCGGTAGTGGTCTCACTCTCCAAGTGGCAAATAATGAGGCTGCTATCACAGCTCTCGATTCAAAAGTGCAGGGTGATATCGATGAACTCGCCGATCTTAATGCGGTAGTTGATGGTATCAAGGCCTCCTTGGAGTCTGGTGGTTCCATCAAAAATGAAATTGAAGCGGCCCAAACCACTGCAACTGATGCTGGAGCTGATGCAGATGCTGCTCAGGCCAGTGCAGATAAAAACAGAGGTGATACCAGAGGAGCACTGGCTGCCCTTAGTCTTGGCATCACCACTCTGGTATCTAACAACAATACTATCACCGCCAATGAGTTGGCCTCCGAGTTGGTGAGTCTGATTAACATTGAGTTGGCTGCTGGTGGTAACCTGCAAAACTGATATAACTTAGTATAACTTACAGGAGACCTTAGGGTCTCCTTTTTTTGTGCTTATCTAAATAACTGAAAGGGTATATCCTATGAGTGTAAGTAAGCCCCAAAACCGCGCCGAATTCAAGCGCCATATCCTTACTAAACTTGGTGCTCCAGTGTTGGAGATCAATGTGGCGGATGAGCAGATGGATGTTGCCATTGATGATGCCTTCCAGTTCTTCAATGAAAGAAACCATTTCAATGGAGTAGAGAGAGTATATTTATCCACACCTATTACCAATGAGTTTCTGAATAACTGGCGTAGTTATGAAGTAGATTATGTGAAACAGGAGGCATCAGGTCAAACCTGTGCCCAGGGTATGGTTGAAGAACTGACACTGGCAGACCCAGGTACAGGTTATCCACCATCAGATGAACTGATTGACGCTACAGTCAGTAATGAACAGCCTGATGTATCCAGTGAGGAACTGGGGGATTTGCTAACTGGTACAGAGGAGACATTATCTGCAGGTTCAACCACCAGTGGTAGTGGTAAGGGATTGTCCTTGATTGTTTATCCAGAGAGGACCACTACCTGTGGGTTGATTAGAGTTGAACCACACTACACAGGAACAGGATATCAAGTTGGTGATTATGTAACAGTAAAGGGTGGAAATAATAACGCTATTTTCCAGGTTACCAAGATTAAAACATCATCCCCCACTTGGGGTTCACATCCTATTAAACAACAAAGAAACTTCTTTGTGTTACCAGATGATGTGGTGGGTGTCACAAAGGTGATGACTGGTTCATCAGGTATTGGTATTGGTGGTGGTGTGATACCACCAGGTTCCATCTTCCCCATTATGATGGGTGGTATGGGTGGTGGTAATTGTGATTCAGCTGGGTTTGGTTTGTCACAATACTGGTCAATGATGGGTTACCTGTCACTGATTAACTTTATGTTCAACCCACCAAGGATGTATAATTTCAACCAGAGAACCCATCACTTACACATTGATGGTGAGTTGGGTCAAGTGGGTAAGACACTGGTTCTGGAGTGTATGGTGAAACCTTCACCTGATGTGTATCCAGATCTTTGGAATGATATGTGGTTGAAAGAATTTAGTTATGCATTGGTGAAGGCACAATGGGGGAGAAATATTACAAAATATAACCAGGTACAATTACCTGGTGGTATTGTTATTAATGGTGATAGGATTCTGAATGACGCCCAGCAGGAACTTAAAGAGATTAAAGATAGGTTTGCAATGGATTGGGCAGATCCAGTTTTAGATGAGGTGGGTTGATGCCAACTACAAATCCTTATTTTAACAGTACCTATCCGGGTCAGACAAGTGAGCAGTCACTGGTTGATGATCTGACCAGAGAACAGATAAAGATCTTTGGTCTTGATGTTATCTACATGCCCAGAAGACACCTGAACCTGGATAAGTTATTGCATGAAAGTAGTAAGGCAGCGTTTGAGGTTGGGTTATCAATCCCAATGTACCTTAAGACAGTGGATGGTTATGACAATGGTATGGAAGTGTTGTCAAAGTTTGGTGTAAGAAGTTCTGATGAGATCACAATGGTGATGTCAAGATCAGAATTTACCACATACTATTCACCTTATCTTAAAGAGTATTACAATAGTATTAATGAGGAACCACCAGGTTCTAAACTGAACCCATTGATTGGTGAGATTGATACTAGACCTAAGGAAGGTGACCTAGTATATTTTCCATTTGATGGTGGTATCTTTGAGATCAAATATGTAATGTTTGACCAACCATTCTTCCAGTTAGGTAGAGGGTATGTGTTTGAGATTCAGTGTGAGAAGTTTGAGTATTCTGGTGAGTCATTCTCAACTGGTTATGATGATGTTGATGAACCACATAGGCAAGCGAATTACTATAGAATGGAATTTAATGTGATGCCAGGTGACAGGACATTTGAGAAGGGTGAGTCAGTTATCATCTATGACATAACAGGAGCAGACCCCCAAAACATTATTACTGGTGATGGGAAAAGAGTATTCAGTGAGGAGGAGGATTGGATATCTGCCACACCATTCTATGGTGACACATACTTAGAGTTGGCGACCGAGAGCGATGAGGCACTCATAACCAATGATAGAGCATTCTTCCTTGGTACAGATAACACAACTGTGTTTAGATTGTATAAAGACCCAGGGTTTGTTAGGAAGGTGATGACTACTAAAGCGGTAGTTATGGACTGGAATAAACCTGAAGGCAAGTTAGTGTTGGGTGATATGGATGAGGTTGATCCACAACAACAGGATGGTGATACAGGAGATTTGACTATCAATAAGCATGACACTGTGTTAATCTATGGACTTAAATCAGGTGCAAGGTATGTGTCTACTAAGGTTCACGCAAGACCGATAGCATTTGATGACACCGAGGTTATTCAAGAAGAGTTTGACGCTATCAAAATCCTTGATATGGGTGATGAAAACCCCTTTGGGTTCGTATAGGATAAATAATACTACGATATAATGTAAGATTTTGTTAGGACAGTACTACTATCATCAAATATTTCGTAAGAGTATCATTGCTTTTGGTACCGTATTCAATAACATTGTAATCAAGAGGAAACAATCCAACCGAAAGGATAATCCAATTGAGTCAATCAAAGTTCCTTGTCAATACGGACCTATTCAGAAATATTTGGCAATCATTGCCGCAGAACCGGACCCAGCGCGTCAGGCAATGCAAATCACTTTGCCGCGCATCTCATTTGAGATTAAGGGTCTTCACTATGACGGGTCAAGGAAACTAGTACCAACTCAGTTTTCCAAGACAGTTCCATCTAAAGGCAAAGATGCTGAGGGTAGACCTGTTCAGTATAGTCAGTTCCTTCCTGTACCTTATAACCTGGATGTGGAGTTGAATATCATCTCCAAGAATCAGGATGACGGACTACAGATTCTGGAACAGATTCTACCCAACTTCCACCCTTCTCTAAACGTTTCTATCGAAGTTATCGATGAGACCCAAGAGGAACGTGACATTGCAATTGTCCTAAATGGTGTTGGGTACACTGATGATTATGAAGGTGACTACACAGCAAGGAGAACCCTTCTGTGGACACTTAACTTTACCGTCAAAACCTATCTGTTTGGTCCAGTGGATGCCGCAAGGGATATCCGCAAGATCACTTTGGATTATCGTTCAGACATTGTTCGACGTCCAGCAGAACTTCGTTACAGCGCAGAGGTGGAGTCAACAGACTCGCCACCTGTGCAACGAGATGAGATCAATCCCACTACCGATAACTACAAGGTTATTGAGCAGTACCAGGATCTTCTCTCGGACGATCAAGATTTCTTTGGGCTAACGTAATGTCTACTTTTGATAACCTTAATGAAACGTTCGACATAGAACCTACAGAACCAGTCAAGATCGAGAGGGCACCTAAGAAACCCTCAGCGATCACTGACAAAGGTGTTGATAGGGAAAAGGACTATCAGTATGCACGAGGTCAACTCTACAACATAGTTGAGAAGATGCAGGAAAGTCTGGATGGTGCTATGGAAGTAGCACAGCAGTCAGACCACCCACGTGCTTATGAGGTTGTCTTCGCTGGTGCTAAACACGCAGCAGATGTAGTGGATAAGTTACAGAGTTTACATAATACACAGAAGAAGATGGAGGAGCAATCAGCGGCCGCTGCTAATCCTCAGATGATGGGTGGAACGCAGAACAATATCTTTATGTCAGGATCAACAGCTGACCTACTCAAGATGCTTAAGGAATCACAACAATGAGAACTTACGAAAAGTTTATTATAGAGAAAGAATTTTCTCCACGTGGAGAGGGACTGAGAGCCAAAATGCGGGCACAAAAAGAAGGAAAGAGTTCTTCTCAACATGCTGCTGAGGTAGCTAAAAATATGATGATACAGAATGAGCCGAAACAACAGGTTACTACAGAATTAAAATATAAAACTCCCAAAGAACTCGAAAAAGCACAAAAGAGAAATCAAAAAGCTGATAAGAAAACAGCAAAAAAGAAGGCAAAAAAGGAAGTCAGAAAACAACTTTTAGACATTAAACAATCTAACTCTGACGCCTATGTCAGAAACTCTTACAAAAATGAGGAGGTTATGACATACAAAACATTTGATGACTGGTTGCAGGAAGCAACCACAGGTGACCTTAGACAGATGGGTGCCACCCCTGCACAGATTGCCAAACTAAAACAACGACGTGAGAAACGTGGGTTTGGTTTTGATCGTGGTGATGATCGTGCTGGTAAGAAGACTCCCACTTCAAAACCTAAAGCACTCCCAGCAGCTGCAGACAAAGGAAGTGCAATTGTAAGAGCAAAAAATCGCGACACTAAAACAGGTAAGGAAGCTATTGGGGCTCCTAGGGTGTCGGGCCCCGGTGTCAAAAGCCCAGGCAGCAAAACTTATTCAAGTGTATCCAAACCTAAACCTAAACCCTATTCGACTGATGGAGCTAAACCAGTTGATAGAAAACCTATCGACAAGTCTAGTGCTCTTTCAACCAAAGTAAAACCAGATAAACCAAAACGTAAGAGTGTGTTTAGAGATGCAATTAAACAGGGTGCGACTGGTGGATTGATGGGCGGTAGTGAGAACGACAGAAGAGAGGCTAAGAGAAAGCTCGGAAATAAAATAGGAACCGGAATTAGAAACGCTCCTGGGAAAGCACTTGGTGCAGCTGGTAAGGCTGTAGGTTCAGTTGCAAACTCTGCAAGAGGCACCATCCAAGACAAAGGAGAAAAGATGCAAGACGCTAAGGTGACCCCTGTCAAGCGTGGAATCTACAACCCCTAAATAAATCCATAGGATAAAAGCTAAAATGAGCAAGAAATTCGACTTCCTTAACGAGGATAGTGTTAAAAAAATAAGGGAACAGAAGTTATCTGAAGGTATCGATAACATTAAGAGTACGCTACCCAAGCTTAACCTTAAGGTTGTTAAGGAGTCGAAACCTGCTGATAAGCCTGTACCCACACCTCGGTATAGTCAGGACCAACTGGCTGAACTTAGTCGTAAGTTATACAGAGATAAGATTAACCCTTTAGTAGAGGAAGAGAAAGAAGATAAAGTAAAGAAAGGAACCACCGTACCTGACACCATTGCCTCACGAGCTCACACCAGAGCTTTGTCTCGTGCTCTTGTAGGACTGAGGAATGGTGGTGATGAAGGTAAGTTGGCACCCCTTGCGGGTCCCAATGGAGGAAACACTGGCACCAATAACTGTAACTACTTTGCTCTTACCACTTCAATGACCCTGGAGGAGTATCAAGAACACCTACAGAATAAGTTTGGGTTGGATGAGAAGAAGGATAATCCTTGCTGGACTGGTTATAAGAGAAAGAAAGGAACTAAGGAGTTTGAACCAGGATCTTGTGTGAAAGAGGAGGACCTTAAAGAGGACCACAAAGCTGTGGTGGAACTTGAGGATGCACTTCTTGCAATGGAAGACCTATCCTGGCAGTCCATTGATATGACAATGCGTGACATTTGTCGTAAGGAAGGTATTACACCTAAGGAACTTCATAAAGAGTTTAAGTCTAAGCACGGAATGATTCCAGATGCTTGGGCTAAGGAACACCAGATGACTGAGTCGGTGGGTTGGTTCCCATTGGATGAGATGACAAGAATCAATCAGATGGGTAAGGTGTTTGATGTGTCATTCCTGTTCCGTGGTGGAACCCAACGACTGAAGTTCTTCTGGCCTGAGGTGGGTTACCCTAGCAGAGACCAGATGCAAAAGGCTGTACAGAAGTTCTGGCCAGCAGGTAAGTTACTTGCTTACTACCCATCAATGCATCCAGGTGACAACCAGTATAACCAAATGGTTATGTTGCCAGCAATGTCTGAGAACTTTGAACTTATCCCAGATGACCTTTGGGAATTTATGACTGAAGAGGACACAGAGATTTACGACACCATTGCTGCAGAGGAAGGTGAGCCCATCACCCCTGTGTTCCTCTCAGAGGAGGAAGATGAGTTCTTTATGGTTATCTCTGACCACGACACAGGAGAACATCGTGAGGTGTTCTTTGGTGAGGGTAAGAAAGGGTTGTGGGATAACATTCACGCTAAGAGAAAGCGTGGTGAGAAAGCTGCCAAGCCTGGTGATAAGGACTATCCTAAGACTTTGGATATTGATGAAACATATGAATCAAAGGATAAGTACAAGGCACCTAAGGTTCCTGCTAAAAAGAAACCTTATGATAAGATTGCATCTTTCTCACTTGAGAGACCCAATCCAATCAAGGAAGATATGTCTGGTATGTCCCAGAAGTCTGGTGACAAGAGGAGTACTGAGTCTGGTGCTGGTATGACAGCAGCAGGTGTGAAGAAGTATAATAGTAGAACAGGTGGTAACCTAAAGACTGCAGTGACCACACCACCTTCTAAACTGAAGGCAGGTTCTAAGGCAGCAGGAAGACGCAAGAGTTTCTGTGCCAGGTCTAAGAGTTGGAATGGTGAGCGGGGTAAGGCAGCTCGTCGCAGGTGGAATTGCTGATGTCTGAGTTTGTACCTTCAGTAAATGGAATGGTAGGAATACTATTCTTTGCTGTAACATACCTTGTGTATTACATCTGTAACTACGAATGAGATTACCTAACAGCACTAGGTTTAAGACTTATGGTGTGCTAAGGTGGAGTCACGCCCAACGCAAAATATTTCAAAGTAAGAGATTGTATCCTTCATCCTGGAACACTCTATTTGCAAACAGGATGAGACAATTGTTTTCTGGATATGAGTTAGTAGAAGAATGGAGAAACACAACTGGTACTGGTTGAAGTATTGTTTTGCAAAACCAGCATTACTTTTAAGAGAAGACCAAGTAAAGACCTATTTGCAAATGGTCAGTGCGGTAAATGGTGGGGTATCAGAGGTCAAAAGGGCTTTCTAAATAATAATAAAACATTATGAATCTTGATGACAGAAGTGCCTATAAATCTAACCCCCTCCTCAAACAGAGAGGAGTTAAGATTGACTTTACAAAAGAGCAAGTTCAAGAAGTCATCAAGTGCTCCCAGAATCCTGAGTACTTTCTTGAAAACTATATTAAGGTTATCTCTCTGGACGATGGTATTGTTCCTTTCATCCCTTACCCTTTCCAGCGGAAACTAATTGATAGTTTCCATAACAATCGTTTCAGTATTTGTAAACTACCTCGTCAGTCAGGTAAGTCAGTTACAGTTACAGCGTATCTAA
>WLWG01003014.1_pt1 | contig 11969 bp, 14 predicted proteins | sample 6712871 | NCBI WGS metagenome assembly WLWG01 (sample SAMN12718693, study PRJNA515312) | sponge metagenome | isolation source: marine sponge | host: Mycale hentscheli | place: New Zealand: South Island, Marlborough, Capsize Point | collected 2003-05-01 | reverse complement strand
CCCTTGGAGTGATGATTTAGCTGCTAAAAAAGCAGATCAAGACGTTAATATAGCTAGAGAAGCATCACTTGCTGAAGGCGTAGATTGGAATGGTTCTAACTGGCAGATAGATTTAAATAGTCGTAATAACGTTATGAATCAATTAACTGCTATTACTTCGGGTGTATATACAGATGCAACTGTTACTTGGAGAAATACAGCTAACGTAGATGTAGAACTTACTGTAGACGAGTTTAAAGAACTAGCTGGCGCAGTAAATGCAAAAGTTGAAGAAATATATCTAGCTTCATTCGCTGCAAAGGCATAATCTATGCAGAAGGTCTTAGAGTTCATTTTTAATAATGGGTTCTTAAGAAGATGTAGTAACGATGCAAAAGTAAAAGCAACACAAGCTTTTGTTTATATTAGCGCTATAGTTACTATGATTTTTGCTTGGGATACCACATTATTCTTAATCGCCCTAGCTCTAGGGTGGCTTTGTTTTGGCTTGTGCGTAAGTGTAGGATTACACAAATATGCAGCTCACAGAACTTATGAACCTAAAAATCGACTTATTAAATGGATTGTATTATGGTTTGCTACTATAGGTTCTCTAGGTAGCACCATTTGTTGGGCTGCGGGACACAGAGCTCATCATCGACATTCCGACCACATTGAAGATCCTCACCGACCAAAAGGTAATTTATGGCACAAGATAAAAGTGTGGTTCTATTATGTACCTGCGTTTAATATAAACCCTCTTATTATTAAAGATTTATCTAGAGATAAAGACCACGCATTTTTTCACAAGCATTATTACAAAATTATATTTAGTTATGTAGGAGTTTTGGCATTAATTAATCCGGCATATGTAGGCTACTTTTATGGCATTCCTATTTGGTATACGTTAATAGGTATTAGTTGGGCTACAGTAATTGCACATATACCTGTACTAAGCTACGGACTACCAGGTACCTGGAGAACATACAATTCTAAAGATTACACAGTAAATAGTCATTTGTGGTCTATATTATTTATGGGTGAAGGGTTACATAACACACATCATGCAGTACCAGGCTTATGGAATAATGCAATTAACAAAGGTGAGTTTGATTTAACAGCGCCTCTAATAAAGTTGATTGGTAAACCAAATAATGCTACAGTACGAAAACACCCTCCAATAAGGAGAGGTTATAAAGTAATTAAAAAAGAGCTTAGAGAGGTTCAAGATTATATAAACGAGTATGATAAAACTCATTCAAAAACAGGCCATTATACTTCCTAACGACCAAGTAACTATAGTTAGGTATTCCCTCTTAGGTTTAATAAATAAAATATGTGTGAATGTAATATATGCTGACGTGGAAAACTATCATAGCCACCCTTGGAATTATACTTCTATTATATTGTGGGGACGCTACAAGGAGACGCAGTGGAAAGATGGAAAAACCATTACCAAAACTTATTACCCCGGTAGTATATTAAGAAGAAGATATAATCAGTTTCATAGAATAGTACCTATAGGCAAAAGAGTTATTACATTATTTTTAAGAGGAGCTACAAAAACAAAAGCAAATCTATGGGTATATAAAAATAAAGTTTATCCTGAATCTAAATATTGGTTAATGAAAGGGTACACTAAAGAAAAAATGAGAAAACTATTTAACTATATGAAAGAATATAATGAATAAAATTGAACAAGAAGTAAAAGAAATAATAGTAGAAAGCATCGATAAATTAGTATTGGATAGAATAAAACTAACTGATACTTTAGAAGATTTAGGTGCAGACTCTTTAGATTCTGTTGAAATAATTATGAGTTTAGAAGAAAAATATAATATTAAAGTGTCGGAAGATGTATTCTCTGACATTCATACTGTACAAGATATAGTAGATTATATAAAGAAAACAAAGTGAATATAAATTACACTTTTGCCCATAAAGCAAACCAATTAGAAGACGCTATTTTCTTTGAACCTGAACCTATAATAGATTATTTATCTACTAACAGAAAAGGAACTGAAATTTTAAAGTGTCCAGCTTTCTTAGATTATTACAAAAACACATACCTTATTAAAGCTCCTATAGATTTAACATTTACGGTGTCTGGATCGCATATTGATTGCCAAAATTTATACCCCCAAGATTATTTAGAAAAAATATTTCGTAATAGGCATCAACCAAAGAATCTTTATTCTACTGTTTCTTTAGCTTGGTATTATATGTTTTATAGTAATGAGTCAGTAATGATTGAAGTAATTCCCCCTACATGGCATAAAAATAGTTTTCAAAATAATATAAATGTAATTGGTGCAACTTTTGATATATCTAAATGGTATAGACCTTTAGAGTTTGCTTTTGAAATTATAGACGATACACAGCCTATAGTAATAAAACGAGGAGACCCTTTATATTATGTGAGGTTTAATACTTTAGAAAAAGTTAAATTAGTTAAACAAGAAACCTCTGAAAAAATTGAAGAATTAAGTGTTATGTGCACAGGGTTAAAAACTTTTATACCTAATAATAGTATGCGTAAAAACTATAGTTTAATGCACAAATTAATAAATAAATTTAAATCAAAGAAGTGCCCATTTAAATGACACAATTTAGTAGACTAGAAACTTTATCAAATGATGCTTTAGAGTTTTGGAATATTACAAATGTTAATAATGATATATTAGCTCAAGAAGTTTTAAAAAATATAGATAATAGATTATCTAAAGATGATGCTACCACTTTAGTTGAAGACACTAACATTGATATAGAAGCTCCAGAAACAAAAAAATTAATGAAAGAATTAACCGAAGTATTTAATTATAGAAATTTAGTTAATATGGATATATGGGGGCAGATACATAGAAAATATGAAAGTACTCAAATACATGATCACCCTCACGAAGTGGCGTGGGTATATTACGTAAAGACGCCTCCAAAAGCAGGGGCTTTAGTTTTTAGTATGCAACAGGGGCATCATAGACCTAAGCAACTTCAATTTTACCCTCAAGCTGGAGAATTAATTATGTTTCCACATTGGATGCTACATCAAGTAAATAAAAATTTAGATGACGAATATAGAATAAGTATCGCAGGTAATGCAAAATATGAGTAATATCAATGGTAAAGATATAAATAACCGAAAGCTTTACATAGAGGACAATTGTTTTTCAAGGGCTTATCAGGAGATTTTTTATAATTATGTTGTTAAAGCTGGTAACTATCAAATAGGTTTTGGTGATACAGATGCAATAGAAAGGCAACAATATCAATATTACACCGCTAATATGGGCGAACAAGAATTATTTCACACTAAACTTTTTGATGAATTATATAAAACAGAAATAGGGCAAATTATTAAGAATAAACAATTAATAAGATGTACTATAAATTCTTCTACTGCTTGTCAGGTTAATTTTGCTCATACACACCCAAATCAACTTTCGCTTTTATATTACATAAATCTAGATTGGAAACCAGAATGGGCTGGAGAAACTTTATTTTATAATGAAGCGATAGATGAAATTGAATTTACCTCTATATATAAACCTAATAGAATTATATTATTTGAAGGAGAAATACCTCATTCTTTACGATGCCAATCTGTTGCAGCCCCTGAATATAGATTTAGTTTAGCGATGTTTTTTGAAAAATGAAATATAATATAAAAGATTATATAGTAGTGTTACGTAACATAATATCTTCAGATTTATGCGATGCTATTTTAAAAGAATATAAAAACGCAGATGAGTGGGTAAAAGCAAATACAGCTGGAGGAGTTCAACCAAAAATACGCAACTGTGATACGCTTGAAATATCACAACCTTTTGTAATACAAGATAGCAAAGAAAGAGCAAGACTAGATGCAGAGATGTTTAAGTGTGCTGCTAAATGCATAGAAAATTACAATAAAAAATTTAAACACTCACATGTGCAAGAAGATACAGGGTATGAACTATTAAGATACAATAAGGGTGAGTTTTATATAGAGCACGTCGATACTTTTTTAACTGCTCCTAGATTAGTAAGTTGTTCATTTCATTTAAATGATGACTATGAAGGTGGAGAGTTTGGGTTTTTTGATAAAAAATTAAAAATTAAAGTTAATAAAGGAGATGTAGTTATGTTTCCTTCTACTTTTATGTATCCTCATGAAATAATGCCTGTAGTAAAAGGAACGAGATACTCGATAATCACTTGGTTTAGGTAGTTAATATGGTAAAATAAGAGCATTGTGTTGGGAGTAAATATATGTTATCAATATTACAACATCTAGTACCTATCGCTTTGGGTTTTTTTGCTAAACTTGTAGCTATTAAATCTCAACAAGCGCACGATCAAAATCAACTAATGTTAAAAGCATTAGCAGCAAAGTCAGGCGAAATTCAAAAAGCTAGAGAACAGTCTAATAAAGAGTCACCTATGGCGGCTTGGAATAGACGAATTTTAATGTTTGTTATTTTAGCGCTAGTTGCTATTTATCCTCTAGCTGGAATATTTGGAGTTGATACAGTTATAGAAGTAGTTGAAAAGCCAACATCTTTTCTTTTTGGGTTATTTGAAATTGGCGGGGCTACTAAATTTGAAACAATTAAAGGACTTTATAAGTTCGATGAAATATTTGCGTGGGCCACGATGATAGTTGAGTTTTATTTTGGGGGCCAATTAGCTAAGGGTAGGTAATATGGCGTTACGAAAACTTGTATTTAAACCCGGAATTAACCGGGACCAAACTAATTATTCTTCTGAAGGTGGATGGTATTCGGGCGATAAAATTAGATTTAGACAAGGTTTTCCTGAAAAAATTGGGGGTTGGAACCCTATAAATTTTACTCCTTTCATAGGCACTGCATCTAGCTTAATTTCTTATGGCACATCTGATGACCAACAAATTATTGGTATTGGTACTAATGATAAGATGTATGTGCTTACTGGGACTACTTTAGTAGACACTACTCCTATCCGAGCTACATTTACTTCTACTACAACCCCTTCCACAGATAATATGTTTGCTTCAGTTGATGGAAGTAATGTTCTTACTATTAGCCTTACTAGTGGAGCTAACGAAGGTGACTATGTTACCTTTAGTGGAGCAGTTGCAATAGGGGGCATTCCTGCTGTTGATATAAATAAAGAATTTAAAATATTTAATGTAGAATCTACTAACTTTCAAATTACAGTAGAAACTACTGCCACTTCTAGTGTTGGTGCTGGAGGGGGTACAGGAATTACCGCTGCTTTTCAAGTAAGTGTTGGGTTTGCAGAGGTTACTTATGGGTATGGTTGGGGTACTGATACTTGGGGTAGAGACACTTGGGGTTCTGGTGGTAGCCTTCCTATTGCTATTCCGGCTCGTGTAATATATCAAGACAATTTTAACAATGACATTGTTTTTAATATTAAGAATGCAAATATTTATTATTGGGAATATGATGCGGGATTAACTAATAGAGGCGTTCTTTTAAGTAGTTTAATTAATGCTAGAGCAGTACCTAATAAAGCATGTAAAACTATGTTTGCACCGAGTGGGCATTTACTTTGTTTAGGAGCTCAAGAATATAATAGAGTTTTAGCCGCAGGTGCTAGTATTAGTAGTATTGCTCAAACTGGAACAACGGCAACTGTTACTACTGGCAGTGCTCACGGGTTAGTTGTAGGAGACTGGGTAACTTTTAGCAGTCAAGCTCCTGCAGTATATCAAGGCGAGTTCCAAGTGCGTACGGTTCCAACAACAACTCAATTTACTTATGTTTTACCTTATGACCCAGGAAGTGGCGCTACTACAACAGGTACTTATCAAAAAATAGATTACAATAGTGGACCTTATGATGGGCTTCTTATTAGATGGGCTAATGTTAACCCTGATATAGGTCCTCAACCTGAAGAATGGAAACCAGAAATTACTAACTCTGCAGGATTTTTACGAGTTAAACAGGGCTCAAGTATTGTTACTGGATTTATAACACGTCAAGAAGTTTTAGTATTTACAGACATTGCGTTAACTACACTTCAATTTACTGGCACAGATGAAGTATTTGCACAAAACGAAATATCTACTTCTATAAATATTATGGGTTCTAAAGTTGTAGCAGAAGCAAACAATATTGTATTCTGGATGGGTAACGATAAATTCTTTGCTTATGATGGTAGAGTTAATACATTACCTTGCACATTAAAACAATATGTTTTTGAGGATATGAACAAAACACAAGGTGAAGACTTCCGTTCAGGAATTAATAGTGAATTTAATGAAGTTATATGGTTTTATGTATCAGCAGCAGCAACTGTAATTGATAGGTATGTTATATATAACTACGAAGAAAACATTTGGTATTATGGTAATTTAAATAGAACTACGTGGGTTGATTCAGGCACAATACCTTTTCCATTAGCTACAAGTAATGGTTATGTGTATAGACATGAAGATGGTAATAATGATGGGCAGCCAGCAGGTGCGGCTCCATTGGCTATTGATTCTTTTATACAATCTGCTGATATGGGTATTGATGAGGGAGACTTTTTTGTATTAACTAAAAGAGTTATACCTGATGTAAACTTCACTAATTCTGAAACAACCGACCCTGTAACTGGAGCAGCTTTAACGCCAGAAGTACAAGTAACAGTAGGGGTACGAAACTTTCCTGGCGCATCTTTATCCAGTAGCGATGTAGGGGGAAATACATTAACTAGGGAAGTAATTACTACTGCAACTATTGACCAATATACCAATCAAGTATTTGTAAGAGCAAGGGGTAGACAAATGGCATTTAAAATAGCTTCAGAAGATGTAGGTGTGCAATGGCAGTTAGGCATGGCACGAGTAGATTATAAACCAGACGGGAGAAGAGGGTAATGGCTAATATAACTTCAACTAAAGCTCCTAATTTATCACCACCTCAAACAGAATATGATGCTGACCAAGCAGTTTTAACTTCTAATCAACTTAGATTATACTTTAATCAAATAGATGCTAATAATAATGCAGTCAAAGAATCAATTGAAGCTGTATCAACATTACATTGGTTAGGAGATAATTAATGGCTTTTCAAACAGTTACACCAATAAGACTTGCTCAAGCTAGTATGACCACTAACTACCTAGCTATTTACACTTGCCCTACAGATGCAAGAACTTATATGAAAGATATTATGGTTTGTAATGGAACTGAAGGTGCTGGTACTATTAATATAAATATTGTGCCTGATACTCAAGCTGTAGGAACTAATAATGCAATATATTTTAATTATCCTTTAGCGGCTCATACTACTTTTCAATGGAAAGGCACGCAGATACTAAACGAAGGAGACACTGTGCAAGTCAAAACTTCTTTGCTAGAAAAAACTTTTACAACTACCGCAACTGATAATTGTTTTACTACAAATACTTCAAGCGGAACAGAAAGTAATGTTCAAGTAACTATAGCAAATCATGGAGCTGTTACAGGCGATGGAGTTGGATTTACAGGAGCCGTTGCTGTAGGAGGCATTACTGCTCCACAGCTTAACACAGCGTTTACAGTAACTCGTGTGGATGATGATAATTTTATAATAACTACGGCAGGGACAGCAACATCTGTTGTAACAGGAGGAGGCACTGGAATTACTGCGTTATTTTCATATGCACCCTTACCTACAATTACTATATCCGGCGGAGAAGCCACATAAAACGGTTTATATATGGGCACATACATGATATTATTAGGGAATAAATAAGATGGAAGAACTTATAGAATATTTTAATACGCAAGGAATTACTGATCCTAGGGTTCAAGCAAATATTATTGCTCAAGTACAGCGAGAATCAGGAGGTAAACCCCAAACAGAAAGTTTAAATTATTCAGCTAAAAGAGCGTTAGAAGTTTTTCCTAAATATTTTAAAAATTTAGAAGAAGCGCAAACAGTATTAGCACAAGGACCTGAGGCTTTTGCAAATCGAATATATGGCGGTCGGATGGGTAATGAGCCTGGAGAAGGATATAAATACCGCGGGCGCGGGCTTATTCAACTTACAGGTAAAAACAATTATAAAAAATATGGAGACTTGTTAGGAGTAGATTTAGTTAATAATCCTGAATTAGCTAATGATCCAGTTATTGCACAAAAAATAGCTAGTTCTTATTATTTAAATAAAGGTAAAGGAAAAGATTTATCTGATATAAATGTTGTAAACAAATTAACTGGTTTTGTAGATAAAGGCGGTGAAAGTCAAAAAAGAATTGATTTAGCCAATAAAATATATAAAGACTTAGAACCGCAAGAAAAAAATGTAAAAGAACCTGGATTTTTTAGGTCTACACTTACAGGAATTAGGAATTTACTACCGTTTAGAAAAGGCGGAAGAGTGATAAAGACTAAACCTATTGAGGTTTCAGCGCGTAGTCTTTTTGATATACAAGAAAATGCAAGACGTAGCATGATGCATGGTAACTATCAAGATCGAATGGAAGACTATGCATACGCAAGAGAACAAGCTCGACGACCTTACGTTAACCGTTACCCGGTTGATAGTAGAGGAAGAGGAGCATATAGCACTGCAGCACCGATGAGAAATCAAGCCGCTCGTATGATGGGATTTGCCAAAGGCGGATTAATAAATACACAAGGACCAAGACCGATGAATAACTTAAAAACTCAAGCTCAAGGATTAGCAGCATTAGGTAGAGGAGGAGACTCCACGTTAGTGCATATGCAACCGGAAGAAGTAGCAGGACTCCAACAACTTGCTCAAGCTAATGGTACCTCACTTACTATTAATCCAGCAACGGGGATGCCCGAAGCATTTAGTCTTGGTAATATGTTTAAAGCAGCGTTACCTATAGCAGCGGGATACATTACTGGAGGTGCTGCTACACCCTTTTTTGGTTCGGGTGCTATAGGTAGTATGTTATCTAAACCACTTGTAGCAGGAGCATTAACAGGAGCAACAGTTGCAGGAGCTACAGGTGATGACCCAATTATGGGCGCAGTGACAGGCGGTTTTGGTGGTGTGTCAGGGGCTGGGTTACAATCGGCGATGACTGGAGTACCGGAAGCTATGCGAGCCACTGGAGCCGCTACAAGTGATATGGGACAACAGCTGGCAGCTCAAAATGCATACACTGGGTCTTTAGGTGGCATGCAAGCAAATCCAACTGCTATAGGAACGGGACAAGCCTCAACTAGTATGATGACTCCTCAAGCTTCTATGAATCCATTCCAAGCTGATGGTCTTTCAGGCACAAGTGCTATGGGTAGAGGCTACGATCAACTAGCATTAAATACAGGCTCATATGACTTTGAAAAACAAGTAGACCCCGTAACTAAAATGGTTACAGGAGAAAAACAAGTATTTACACCAGGAGGACCTTTACAAGTAGCAAATAGAATCGGCGGTCCAGCAGCAAGTTTAGCATTAGGTGGTCTAGAAGAAAGTGACTTCTACGAAGACGTAGATTTTAGTGACCCAAGAGATAAATATAACCCTAACAGTAAACTAAATTTAAATCGAGATACAGGCATTGCAGCAGCATTGCAAAAAGACACAGGCCTAAGACTATACGCTGAAGGCGGAGAAGTTGGTGGAGGCGTGACTGGCGCAGGACTAGCTCCCGGCACTCCTGTTGCAGGAGCTATGATGGGTGGAGGTATGGGCGGAAGCATGGCAGAAAGTGCTAGTGAAACAATAAGCGGCCCAGGAGGCACTGAAACTTTTTCAAGTATGGTAGCAAGCGGCATGCACCCAGCTAATGCAGCAGCGATGTTAGGTATGGACCCTTCTCCTTATTTAGATACAGGACCGGGCATGACGTTTACGGGCTCTAGTGCAGCTCCAACTCCAAGCGCACCCGCTTCGACCCCGGCTTTTACTCCCCCTCCTATGGGAGCTTCAAGTCCTTCTAGTGCTCCTCGTGCCCCTAGCGCTCCTAGCGCTTCTCGACCTCCAGTTATAGGAAGAGATGTAGGGTTAGATCCTAGTCGTTATGGATATAGAGGCGTGGGAGAAGTTGGAGGAATGCCTAGCCCAGTAGGCCCTGGCATAACAAAAAGTAGATTTGAAGAAATGATCCGTAAAGGATACAAGCAAGGTGGTTATTTAAATACTGGAGGCACTATAGGAGACGGTATGTCTGATGATATACAAGCTACTATTAATAATAATCAACCTGCGGCTTTATCCGACGGAGAGTTTGTAGTACCAGCTGACGTAGTTAGCCATCTAGGTAATGGCTCATCGGATGCAGGTGCTAAACGCCTGTATGATATGATGGATAAAGTAAGAAAAGCACGTACTGGTACAACAAAACAAGGGCGGGAAATAAACCCGGAAAAGATGATGCCTAAATGATAACCGTACAAAGAGTAAACCCTGATAAAGTTTATGAAGTATGGAGTGAAGTAAAAGATTTTTTAGAAGCTTCGATTGAAACAAATACTGGTGATTGTACACTAGATCAATTAAAGCTCCTTCTCACACAAGGATTACAACACTTACTTGTGGGAATGCAAGAAGATAAAATAGTAGGGGCAATGGCAGTTGAATTTGTTAATTACCCTAATGAAAGAGTCATGTTTATTACCGCATTAGGTGGTAAGCAAGTAGTAAGTAAAGAAGTATTTAGTCAGGTAGAAGATTGGGCAAGAGCTCAAGGCGCTACAAAATCAGCCGCTTGGGCTAAAGAAAGTCAAGCAAGGCTATATACACAGAAAGCAGGATTTAATACAATGAGATTTGTTATGGAGAAAAAATTATGAGCGGTGGCGGCGGCGGTGGTGGAACTACAACTTCTACAGGAACTACCTATTCATCTAACTTGCCTGAGTATGCAAAGCCATACTACGAAGAGTTATTAAAACAAACAGGTAAACAAGTCTATGAAACGGCTCCTGATGGCACGGTTACCGGTGTACAAGGATATACTCCTTACACAGGTGATAGACTCGCAGGTTTTACTGACCAACAAAAAAGACTTCAAACGCAAGTAGCAGGGCTTGATCCTACAGCAGCTGGATATACCCGAGGTGCTGATACTGTAGGTACAGCAGTGGGCGCAGGCTTAGGAACTGGAGTTACGGAACTAGCTGAAGCAGCTTCTTTTACTCCTGGTTCGGTAGAATCGTTACGTATGGCTACTCCTGGCACATTTGATGCAGCTGCAGCTACTGCATACATGAGCCCTTACGAAGACGCGGTGACCAGTGCAGCTATTAAAGAAGCTCAAAGACAAGGGGATATTGCAAAAAATAGAGCAGCTATGCAATCAATCGGTCGAGGTACTTTTGGTGGAGGGCGAGATGCTTTAGTAGCAGGAGAAGCGGACGCTCAAACCAGATCATTGATAGCAGATCTTCGCGCACAAGGTAAAGATAAAGCATTTAACCAAGCACAAGCACAGTTTGAAAGAGATAGAGCCGCTGCAATGACTGCAGAGGGTAAAACATTAGACGCTGAGCAAGCCAGAAGACAGCTCGTACAACAAGGTGAACAGTTTGGTGCTGGGCTATCTAAAGATTTAGGATTAGCTGGACTACAAGCAGGGCTTGAAGGTGGTAAGACACAAGCTGCAATAGCAGGCGATCAACGACTAACCGAACTAAAAACACTGTTAGCTCAAAGTACTGATGCTGAAGAACAACAAAAACTTAATCAAGAAATACTTAGTCTTGAGTATCAACAGTTTATGGAAGAAGAAAACTTCGAGAAGCAACAAATGCAATATCTTAGTGACATTCTTAGAGGTAATGCAGGAGCTTTGGGTTCTACGCAAGTTCAATATCAACCTGCTCCTAGCTTAGCATCACAGATTGGTGGTGGTATAGCCGGTATTGCTGGACTCTATGGAGCGTTAGGTGGGGGTAGTAGTTAATGAATATATTACAGATTGAAGACGACTTAAAAGGGATGCCTACGGACGTTATTGTCCAGCATTTACAAAACCCTACAGGTCTTATACCTACGTATCTTGCAGCGGGTGAACTAAACCGTCGTGAAAAGATGCAGGTAGCTAGAGCTGAAGC
>WLWG01003013.1_pt1 | contig 11971 bp, 16 predicted proteins | sample 6712871 | NCBI WGS metagenome assembly WLWG01 (sample SAMN12718693, study PRJNA515312) | sponge metagenome | isolation source: marine sponge | host: Mycale hentscheli | place: New Zealand: South Island, Marlborough, Capsize Point | collected 2003-05-01 | reverse complement strand
GCGCATCTACAGTGTCTTGGAAGTCATAGGTCTCACGAGCTTGTGCTCCTGTTTCTTTTAGATCCTTCCTACGTTGCTCTCCTTGAGCTTGTTCCATTCCAATGTTCCGGCCGAACTGACGGTTCTGGAATTCATCTTGTAAGTTGAACTGTTTATCTAAACTCCTCATGCCATAACCAAATTCATCGGTACGAGTTTTGGCATCAAAGTCATATTGCAGATCAGCACCAAATTTTGAATTATCTTTGAATAGACCTGATTGGAAGACAGCCATATCTTTTGTATTAGCTGCATCCATTTGTTTTCCAATTTGATCAGCAACAAGTCCCATCTGTAACCCTGAGCGAGCTGTTTCTTCTTTATCAGCCTCAGAGAAAAACTCATCTCTCATTTGACCAAAGTTACTAAGACCTTTCTTTACATCTTGGTTATCGTCTACTCCATCCTTATCAGCATCAATAAACTTGCTCATCTCTATTTATAGCATGTTGTTTTTATATTGTATCTAACTACAATAGATATATATTAGGCGTAGTCGTGCAATGCAGTTTACCTATAGTAATTCCAATAACTACCTGGCTGGTGCAAAAGAAGTAAATGATATTAGCACCAACATCTATAACACCGCTAGGCAGACTGGTGTAGATACTAATAAACTAATTCAGACAGAGCGCAAGGCAAGGGCATCCAAGACTGATGCTAAGAATGCAGCTGAAGGTACGATTGGTAGAACTGCAGTAAATACTGTTGCTGGAATCAAGAAGGGAGATATAGAGAGAAAGTCTAAGAAGGACGTTGAAAATATTATGAAACCAGCTAAGCGTATGGCTGGTGTACTAGCACTGACTAACACTGGTTTAGCGGTGAAGAAGATGGGACAAGACGCTGCTATGGATGCGAAAGAGAGGGCAGAAATGAAGAAAATTAGGGATGCAAATGCAGCACAGACAGCAGCAGAGTTTGCGGAGTTAAAAAAATTGCGAGAACAAAAAGATGAGCCTACTAACGAATCTTCTACTGAATCATCTTCTGTATCTTCGTCAGATTCACCAACAAGTTCTACTGGATCAAGCCTCCCAGTATCAACTAATTCCCCCGGTGGAATGAGTGATGGTTGGGCTAAATTTTCTAAAGTAATTAAAACTGGAGAAGGAACTTTAGGGGATAAAGGCTACACAACAATGTTTACAGGACGCCAGTTTTCTGATTTAAGTAAACATCCAGCATTGAAAAATACTGGAGGAGGCTATACCTCGGATGCAGCTGGCGCTTATCAATTCTTATCTACTACTTACAATCCTGCGGCAAAAGCATTAGGTATAACTGATTTCAGTCCGGAGAGTCAAGAAAAAGTTGGAAAATATTTAGCACAGCAAAGAGGTTTAGATGTAGACAAAGTCCACACTACAAAAGAATCATTCCTCAAGGCTCTTGATAAAATCTCACCAGAGTGGGCCAGTATGCCTACAATTAAAACCGGTACATCATATTATGGCCAAGGCGGGTTAACACCTGATGAAGCGTGGAAAGTGTACAACAGTTAATTACTATTGGAATCCTTGACCAAAAGAATTTAATCCTTGAATGATCATCAATAATTGCTTGTCTCTAGCATTACGAGCTTCACGAGCATCTTTCATATCTAATACCCGATTCTGATAAGCAAGATTTCGTTGAGCTTGAGCTTCTGTAAAATCTTGTCTTCGATTTGCCAGTGAATCTTGTCTATCAATTCTGCTATCACTTTTATTTTCTAGGCGTGTTAACTCATCATTGACTAATCGAGTTGTAGCACCTTGTATTCCTGATGATGAAATTGTAGGATCGAGTAATCCTACGTTTGCGCCTTTGGTTTGTTTGTAGGCTTCTAGTTGATTAGCTCGTTGATCATCTGATGCTTGCGCTGCAATAATGTCAGCACGAGTTAGTCCTTTTACACCTTTATAGTTACCTGTTAATTCTCCTAAACGATCTCTTGTATTTAGATTGGCATACTTATTGTCAAACTCTCTTTTTAATTTTTCATTTGCAATTTCTTCTGCTCGCTTTTCAACATCTTCTTTAGAGTAGCCTCCAAAAAAACCTCCTACATGATCTTGCCAGTTATAATTTTTAGTTCCAGTACGAGTATCATTTAATTGCCCTAGTTCGCGTACAGCTGCGTCCTCTAATGAACGTCCAGGCAATAAACTAAAAATCGACATTAGACTAATCCTCTCTGTTGCAATAACTTAACTGCTTCTTCAATTTTACGTTGTTCGGCAGACTTACCGCCACCAAGTATAAATTGAGTTCCGTCACTTACCATCTTACCTAGTCCTGCACCTGCAGCAATTCCTAAAGGACCACCAACAGCACCAAGCGTTCCACCAATTCCCATAGCTGCTCCATCCATTCCTCTGTTAGCCAAGCTGTCTTGACCTGCTACTACGTCTGCTACATCAAGTCCTACTAAGGCAGCACTTAACCCTGGAACTGCACGAAGAATATTTCTTGCTCCCTTCCCACCAGCAAATCTTGCAACCTTAGATCCAAGACCTGCTCCAGTTGGAACGCCTGTTCCTAACCTTTTGATAATATCGATTTGAGCATCTTCAGCAAATCCCTTGCCACTTAAAAAGCGCATTACATCATCAAGGTTAGTTTTACCTAACTTTGAAAGATCATCTTGAGCATATAGCTGTGAAAGTCCTAAATTCATGATATTAAAAAATGAGTTTACCCGAGTGCACTACCAAGTGCTTGCCCACCTTGTGCGGCAGCCATTCCTACTAGTGGATTTCCTCCAGAAAGGAGTGTTCCGCCAATGCCTGCAACAGCACCGAGTGCAGATCCAAAGATGCTTTTGCTAGCTTGTTTTTTAGCAGCAGCTTTAATTTCATCTGCCCTTTTCTTTGCTTGGCTGACCATAGCCTGCGCTCCTAGGCTTGTTGCATATGCATTGGCATCTGCTTGCATTGCACTGCTCTTCTCTAATGCAGTAGAAGCTGTGTCTTGAGCAATAAACCCTGAGGGATCAAATGCGTTTGCTCTATTTGCTTTATAGATATTACCAAGGTTTACAGCATTTCCGTATGCAGTCGCATTTGTAGTTCTCCCTGAAGAGGTGAACGGATTTAAAACTAAACTACTTGGAGATGCTGAGAAACTAGCCATATCTTTTAATTAGCCTTTATTAAGTGTATCAATTATTGTAATTTACTATTTATACGGATATTTAACTAAATCTCTTGGCGTGTTTAGACTAAAGTTTGGAGTAGTGAATCCAGGTACTTCGCTTGGAGTAAAGAATTCATTGCCTCCATATCCTCCAATTGTTTCACGTGCCCCCGGTGCTCCAAAAACTGGTTGACTAAAATCAGTTACTTTGCCAAACCCACCAGCTGCACCAAATGATCCAATTGATCCTGCAGCTTTAAATAATCCACTAATACCTGCTGCATTGCTTGCGGTTCTTTGTGCAGCTGCACCGGCCTTGGCCATAATATCTTCTGCTTTGTTTTGTGCGATTATTCCTGTAGCAGCACCACCTAATTGTGAATCAGTTAAAAATGTTTGTGACTTTAGTTTTGCACGCTCACGGTTATCTGCTCCCAATGGCTTGTTCACATCAAAGGGATCACTAAACGTAGATGGGTTAAATCCAAACATTGTATTTACTGTAAGTATTGTTCAGCGCTTCCGCCTTGCATTTGATTCTCTAGAGAATTCCTGCGACGTCGCTCACCTTCAATTATATTACCTCCAACTTGTCCAGTAGCTAATCCAGCCATACCTCCTAAGAGTCCACCGATTGCAGCACGTTTGCTCTTAAGTCCATACTTTGCTCCAGCCAATCCACCAGCCAATGCTGCAGTGTATGGAATAATTCCAGTTGTTACTGGTAGGCCCCTACCTAGGAATTGAACCTCAGGTCCGTGAATACCTTCATCGGTAAACTTAAGTGCGCCCGCACCTATCGTTAGATCACCATCTGTTGGGTTGTAGTCCTCACGCTTGTCATACTTGAAAGCTTGATAACGTTTGTACTCGTCACGACTTACATCAGGTCGTACTTTCTTGAACTCTTCATACGGTAGTAGCTGGCCTGTTCTACCCATCAAATACTTAAGACCAATCTCTCCAACCACATTTGAGCTTTTGGTTGGGTCATCTTCTGATGGAAGTGCTGCTTTGTATCCCTCAGCTCCTCCAAATGGGCTCATGAGACCCAGACCTGTATTGATTGCAATACCTGTAGGGATGGCTAGGGACTGGACCATGCCAGGGCTGTAGTTGCGCTTTTGTAGATCGCCCGAATCATCGAAGCTATACCCACGGGAAGCCTTTAGTTTGTTGTCTACATACTTAGCTTTATTTGTATCTACCATCTCTTTGATGGAGTCCTTATCCTGCATATTCAAATACCTAGGAACCTTTCCATCTGAAGTTGATTTGAAAGGAATCTCGGCGCTTTGAACACGAGACTTTTTATATAACTCAGGTACTACACGGGACAGAGCCTGTTCATTAATTACTTCTCCTGTGGCTTGCAGTGCATTCAATAGCCAGTACACACTACGGGTAGTGTCTTGTGTCAGGTCATTTGCAGCACTTCCCACTAGCTGTCCAGTCTTGCGAGCCCCACTACCCTTCAGTTGCATGTCGAGCTCTTCAAGAGCCTGACGCTTCTCAGGTCTCAATCTGCCAGTAAGTTCTTGGATCCGAAATGCGGCAGGATGTGTACCCATTAAAGAATCCCACTTTGTTGATTCTTCTGTCTGTCCACTTAGCTTGCGATCTCGAAGGTATGCATTTCTGCGATCTTCACGCCCTACTCCATAGTCGTCACTAAAACCTTCACCGAAGTCGCTAAGAATATTTCGTATTTGCTGTATCCGATCTTTTGCCATTAGCTAAGGCCCTGATTTCCGTATAAGAATCCTTGTGTAGATCCAGGCAACAAACCTAGGTCCGCTAACACTTGTCCTGTCTGATCATCACGGATCATTTTCTCTAGAGCTTCCCGATCTTTTGTACTTAGCCGTTCGTATGCAGTTTCTCCCTTTCCTCCCATCAGTACATCCTTGCCACGTTGAATTTGTTCAGCTCCCATTCGTCCACCCATATCTCCACCAATAGATCCAGCCATATCAAGTACTGCACTCAACGCCTGATTACGTCCACCTAACTTACCCAGCGCTAGACCACCAAGTGATCCCCCTAATGCTGATCCACCACCAGCTACCAATTTGTCAGCTAGATCTCCTGGTGTCATCGCAGCTTCTAATCCACCAAACATCATGTCCGGTGCAAGGCGAAAGGCTAAGTCACCTTTACTCATGAACTGTCCGCCGGGTACGCGGAATAGATCCAGTAATCTCTGCCCTGCAAACTTACCTACTTTACCAATCATTATTACTTACACAGATTGACAGTTATCAATATTATATCGATTCTACTCTTGGCCGAATTGTGGGTTATTGAAGTATTTCATGAACTCATCAGTCTGCTTTTTATTTCTTTCGTCTTCCATATATTGCTGAACTCTGAACTTTGATTCTGTCCTAGGATCGGCAGGTCGATGAAAGTTATCAGGATGTTTTACTTGTGATGCCCCATCTACTGTTCCAAAAATACTTGGACTGTACTTCGCATCTTCTTGGGTCTTATTACCCTCAGCAATCTCCATACGGTTACGAAGATCTACTCGTGCTTTGTTCCTATTGTTAATACTCATGATTATGCGCGGGGGAAACGTGAACGACGGCCTACTGGAGGCATCTGGGAAATAATTGTGCTCATTGCGTCTGCACGACGGGTTAGATCTTCATCTGCCCGACGTTGTACAGCTTGTGCACCAATGATGTTGGATTCATTGCGTTTACGGCGAATAGCCGCGTCTGCTCTGGATTCAGTCTTTTTGGCACGACCTTCACTCATCTGTTCAAGTTTTGAACGAATCGCGGCAGGGTCTGTTTCACCAGTCCGGTTATAGACCTCTTGCTGACCAAACGAAGACAGAGGGCTTGTTGGGCGCTGCGCGGGCATCCCGATATAGGGCTTTGCGGCTCCTGGACTTTGAAGCTTTGCCATTGCAGCAACTACATCCTCACCTGTGCCTTTCACGCGAGAACCTTTCTTCTGTTGAGCGATTGCCACATTGCCGAAGCCCTCTTGCGGGGAATCAAACGTGATACCTGCAGTTGGTCCACCGGTACGTGCGAGATAAGTGCCAGTTGGGTTCTGATTTACTGAAGATCGACGTGCAGCATCAAGTTGGAACATGGAGTTTGCCAACCGCTGCTCATCTCCACTACTCATACCCAGTTTTTGCATCAATCCGCTGACTACCTGGGTTCCTGCAGGAATGTTCTTACGAGTTTCAGGATCCATGACAAAGAGTGTGTCTCCTTTGCGCTCTAGTTCCTGATTGACAAAAGCTGCCGCCTTCTCAAGCTCATCGATTGACCGAATATTGCCTGACACTTGCTGTAGAGCAGGGGAATCAATACGAATACCCAGTTCCCGCAGTTTGTTTGAGAAGTTCGTCGTCTCTTTAGAGATATTTGCCTGTGGGTAGCGGGGAGGTGTGCTTCCTGTGTCTTGAACCATGGCAGGAAGGTTGCTTGCAGTCCACTCACGTGCAGTTTGTGGATTCTGTGGAGCATTCATCATCTGAGCAGTGTCAGGTGTATTAGCTCCTTGGGTTGAGAGGCTGATACCCAAAGCAGGGTCCAAAGCAATGGGTGCCTTGGTCACTGGATCTGCATATCCCACAATTCGTCCAGTGTTATCAACGATCTCTTCTGCATTAGACATGACTGCTCTAGCACCATCAAAGTCTTGCTGCACTTGCTCCATACTCCCAAGGGAGCCTGCGGCTCCGAGGCGGCGAATTTCACCAATACGACCGATTGCTTCATCAGCCATGGCACCATCGCTGCCACCTAAGAACTGAGTACGAGCAATGTTCTGTGCTTCCGCATCAGCACGGTTGTCGTTGTACTCCATCATCTCTGGATTGAAGCGAGCACTGTCAAGACTTGCGGTTGCTCGTCCAACTCTTGCATCATCTGCGCGTTCATTCCCTAGATAAACCTTGAGAGCGTCTATTGCTGTTCCTGTTTCGCTATCAACTCCAGATCCACCAAACACACGGGCGATAGATCCACCAATTCCACTCTGTTGCCGTTCAGCAGAGCGTTGAAGATCACTCAAAGCATCACTAAGCACCGATTTAGGAGCATTGGCACCTAGATATCCCAGTGGTTCTATAGATTTCTTCTTACCTACATAGGCTTTCCCATCTTTTTTGCGCTTTCTACGGCGTAATCCTTCGAATTCACCCATTTCTACAGGCTTTTGCTCTTCTAATGTCTCTCTACGTACTAATCCAGTCTCCTCATCTTCAGTAAAACCTCGATCATCCGCCCTATATGTTTGCTCATCGTCCTGCATTTGGCCGAAAGCCGCTATTAATTCGTCATCCTCTAAATATCTAAGATCATCCAGCTCTTGACGCCCCACATTTGTAGTAGTTGTCTTTTCTGACTGTGCAATCTGGCGTAGATATTGATCTGGATCAAACTGTTGATCTGCCCTGGCTTGGCGACGTTGCTGACGAGACACAGCAGACAGCATTTCTTCTTGCGACAACCCAAGGGTTTGTCGGGCGGCCTGAAATTGTGCACTTTGGATTAATGCATTATTCAGGCTTTGTTTAGCTTCTAGTGACACTATTTCTACTGCGTAAACCTACAACTATTGTAGATAATTTAAATATCTTTTATTTACTTAGCATGGTGTTCTGGAAAAGATCTTTGAACTTTTGACTTAGCGCAAATTTAGGGCCTTCAATACCTAGGCTCCCCAACTGTTCTCCCATATTCATCATTGACTGTAGGTCTGGCATATCAGCCTGATTAAATGCACCTGCATAGTTTGTTGTAGTTGGAATGGCCATTCCTTCCACAATTGGTGTGACGTTTGGATCCTGACTTGCGGTTAATAATGCAGTCATTGCATTGTCTTTAAACATTTGTGCATCTTGTAAGTTGGTGATGCCTCGTGCTTTGGCTTGTTCAACAGGGTTTTGACGATCTGCTTCTGGAATATCACTTGGTTTAAAAGTTTCTTCGGCATCATAAGCAGATGAAGCTTTTCCACTTTTCACAGCTTTTGCTTCTGCTTTTTCAAATGCTTTTTGTGCCAAAGCAGGGTTTGCTTTTGCCCATTCTTGAAGATCTTTACGCTCGGAATACATGTCCTGGATATTACCCATATTTGCCTGACCGGCTTTAAAGCTTGATGCATATTGTTCAGTAGCATTTGGATCTAAACTTGGTCCTGTTGATGGAGTAGGTGTGGGACTAGTATCCGGTTTTAAAGTCGTTTCTATAGCAGTCGTTTTCATCAACGGTGTTTCAGTAGCAGCTCTGTATAAAACATCATCTCCTTGTTTTAATCCGTACAATGTGGTCCCAGCATATTGAATGCTTTTAGGTAGCCCACCTTTTGACACACCCCTGCCCATCTGTTGAAAGCCTTGATTTTCAACTCGAATTACTGGAACGCCGTCTAATGTGTCTGTAATTCCGTCGAATGGTTTATTATTACCTCCCACTAAACCAGATAAGGCTGTTCCAGGAGTAAGCAGGTTTGTTGTATTTACTTTTTGTTCGGCTACTCTTTGCGCCAGCTTTTGTTTTGCTCTGGCTTGAGCACCGCTTCTCCCCTGATTAGCCATTATTTTTATTTTTTTAGTTATCTATTAATTTTATCTCACTCAAAACTACACTTGCTACGCTCCATTCTTATATTGTTTATTTGAAAAAGATTAGGGAGAAGAGAGGCTAGGGAATTAAATAGACATATATACAAAAGTGCCGTAGTTAGCGTAGTTCGTAGCATCGATTCAAACAAAGCAGCGCTGCATCGTCATATCTGCGGATATTCACGTCCACTCACACAGCCATATAAAGTATGTACCCTAAGATATTCCGTATTTGCTCAAATATTCTGGGGGCAGAGTCGGTAAATATTGACATATGGCACAAAAGAGTTCCCTATAGGACCCTAAATTAGTTAGAAAATTTTCGACACGTCTAATCCCTTCTGTACCCCGGCACCCGGTGGAACAAAAAAAATATACACACGTTTCACTTGCGTTATACATTTGTTTTGAACACAAGTAACAACAGAAGGATTCAACTCAAGTTAACAACAGTTAAGTTTACACAAGATGTTTCACATTTGTTTTACTTATGTTGTAACAGTTGAGTTCTTACACAAGTCACGTTCACTTTACAGAAGTATTACTTTCGTTTAAACATCTGTCGTTGACGTATGTGTATTCATTGATGACTCATGTCTCACCTCGTAGATGTGTAGTCATTCCCTCTCAATTCAATTACCGAACACACTTACTCACGCCTATCGGCGTGTCTATTAATTAGTGTTCTTTATACATTTATCATTGTCAAATCCTATCATCGACAACATTGTCGCTTCAGGTAAGCACGGTCTAACTTATCGTGAGATCCTTAACTCTTCCAAGAAGATTACAGAGATTCCCGAGAAGTACCGTGAGTATTTTGACACGTTCGAAGAGTATCAAGATGCTATCCATGCAATGTTGAACTCTTATTGAACACGCTTAGCCCGTCTATCGACGGGTCTATTTCACTGTGTTCTTTATATAAATTCCACATGATTCCTGGAATCTGTCGCGTATGGGTTCGCCACCGCATGCCTGAGCATGATATCGGTTGGCAATCTATGTCATACGCTTCCCGAGGTTACTCTGATTGCGAGCGTCTTGTAGAAGCCTACGAAGATCGCTTCGGTAATCTTTACCGTTATGCAATCACTGCTGATGCTGACTGGGCTTGTCCCGTCAGCTGAACACACAATGGCGTCAATCGACGCCTCTATTTGTTTGTGTTCTTTCGATACTAAGTATCTCATGCGTAAACTCGCTACCCTTACCAAGATGACTGCTAAAGGCTTGTCAACTTGGACATTCGCTCAATGTGACAGTGTCTACGTTGCATTCGGTGGTACTACTAACCGATGCAGAGTATTCACTACACAAGCACAGCTTCAGGACTGCATGCTCAACTATGCATCCTATGGCTACAAAGTAGAACGTCATACGACCAAGCGTCGTTGGGACGGAGCTACCCCTAAGCCTATCAAGCGTGTACCACCATCAATGCAGCAGGAGCTTGCACTACTTGAGACTATGACTCAAGAGACTGCTCCCCGTCCTGCAGAAGATACCTTGGTGGCACTCTATTGAGCAACCAGAGTATTGGCGTCTATCGACGCCTTTCTCTTTCTATGCCCAATTGGGCTTATTCACTTATTCGTTATCACTTATGCGTATCAAAGTCCCTGGTCAAGATTTCAACGTCCGTCTCTTCGAGCGTGTTGAAACTGTTGACAACCAGTACGACATCTTCGACGTAGGCATCGAGCAAGCTGATGGCACTATCGACAGTGTCTGTGTCGGTGGCTCCTTTGCATATGCCAAGTCACTCGTCAAAACTATTGATGAGAAGGCTGAGGCTAAGAAGGCTACCGCTCCTGTCGCCGTTGTCGCGCCTCCCGCCGCTGCGGCTTGACGCTTGACGCCTGTCCCCGCTATTGCGGGGGCTTTTTCATTTGTCCTTTACATCTGTATCACTAATGTTAAGTCCATTCAAAGTGATCTGTGCATTCAGAGAATCTACCTCTGTCATTGATGCACTAGATCTATCATTTGATGACTATTCCAACGACCCTACTGCCAACTATTACTGGCGTAGTCACCTCACTCGTTGCTATAACTCCTTACATTCTGTACTGACTTTCGATTACACCCAAAGTGGCACTCGAACTTGGCACAAATGTACCGTTATCACATAAGTGATATTTGACCGGACTCCTGTTGGTCTGCGGGTCCTCCGAAGCCAGCAGCAAGATCCATAACTCCACGACCTGCTAAGGCTACGCCTGCGGCTGGAATTATGTATTTAGGGACCGTACTAGCTATTGGAAGTGCATATTCCATAGCTGTTTGTACTGCTCCCCCAGGTCCGTCTATTTCCCCCTTACGTAAGGAAGGGTGACCACCGCCTGCAATTACTGCAGCAGCTTGGACAGCTGGGTTAGCTCCCTCGTACATCTTATTGATACGAGAAGTATAACCATCATCAAACTCACGAAGTTTGTTGATAATACTGTCCAACATTTCACCTGCCTTACGTCTATCCATATCCTTATCCTGTTTTATACCTCATTGTATCTACATGTGGGATAACTAACAGTTACTATTGAATTGAGAATATTAAACATAATGGCACCTATACTTATAACTATATTGATGACTACCCTAGTCAACAATTTATCACCACTCATAAGTACTTCAAACGTTCCATTGAGTGTATGTGAAGAGATCGCTATCGAATTACAGATGGCTATTACTGCCAACATGCTCTCTCCCCAAGAAGCTTACGGAATACTTAAACGCTGTTACGACCTACAGAAGATACAGGAACCTAATGACTTATACGTACGTCATAATCTTAGGGCTATGGGGCATATCGTCAATCGTACTAATACTACTTAAACTCTTATAGCTTATTGAGAACGGTTATCAACTATATACATAGAGCGGGTATTTACTACCCCTATTACCGTATATACCGTTGCCCGTCCTATGAATTACATAGGTAAATTAGGGGAGCGGTATATATAAATAAGCAATGTCCGTATTTGACCTTATGAGCCCATTCGAACCATGGCTGACTTCACGAAGTCCGTCCGTCTATGTTATATCTGATTCAGAAATGAAGGCATATAAACAGAAACAAGCAGTCGCGGAAATCGAGGAACTGCAACGGCTAGTCGATGGTCACAAGAGTTCTATTGAACGCCTTGAGGTACACATCAGCCAACTCGAAACAGAGCTACCAAAGCTCACCGAAACATCTAATGCCGCATAACT
>WLWG01003012.1_pt1 | contig 11975 bp, 13 predicted proteins | sample 6712871 | NCBI WGS metagenome assembly WLWG01 (sample SAMN12718693, study PRJNA515312) | sponge metagenome | isolation source: marine sponge | host: Mycale hentscheli | place: New Zealand: South Island, Marlborough, Capsize Point | collected 2003-05-01 | reverse complement strand
TCCTTGACCTTCACACCCGAAACTGGCGTGACTGAAGGGAACGTGAAGCCTTCACTAGGATTCCTGATAGGGGCATCTCTGTACTTCTTTATGTACCTACGATCTGCTTCCCTATGTGTCTCCATCTCTGCACGGTCAAACGCTTCAGAGGCTGCCCGCATGAACTGGTTCTGATCAGCTAGACCTAGAGTGGACCACATCTGTAAGATGGCTCCGTGAAGCATCGTCTCCCCATACCCGTTGAAGGCCACCTGTGCATCTTCCCATGCCCAAGACAAATGCTTTTTACTTGGCTTGTTGGGGTATGAAAAGTCGAGGTAAGCCTACACCAGCAAAAGGCACTTGAATTTACGGTAGGCTCGCTGAAATTGAGCGGAAGTAATCCTAGCCGCAAAGCGGTCTAGGACTCCTTCGGCTTCTTCGTATAAGAAGTTGCTCATTGTGCTTCCCCCGCGATTTTCAAGCCACGATGCAGAATAGTAGCAGAGAGCTTCTCAAGGTCATACTGGGCCGACAAGTCGGTAGCGTCCTTCGCCACCGTAGCTACCGCTGTGCAGATTTCAGCGAGTGTTGCCGTCTTGAGGTTAGACAAAGCAGCTTGCAACGCCGATCCGGGTTGAGCCGTAGCCGAGGTCGGACTCAAGTTCTTCACGGCCACCTGCGAAGCCAGAGTCTCTGTAATCTTCGTCGCCAGTGCCTTTGGTACTTGTCCCTCAATCTGCTTGTTCAAGAAGGTGTAAGCATCCTCCACCTCAATGTCTTCCGCGTCTCGGTACGCCTCGCATACTGCATGGGCTTCTGCGAGAATGTTCTCTACGGCCAGCTTCATCTCTCCACGGATGCGATTGATGTTGCCTCGGTGAGTCCATGTGTTTTCAGCACCTAAACCGTAAGCTCCGATAAACACACCCTTGTCGGCTAGGAACACCCCTGCTCGGACTACGACTCGGCGCATACCTACCTCGGAGTTGTGAATCTCGAAGACTGGCATAGGCTCTCCGTCCATGTAAGGACTTCCCGCCGACAGAACCGCTGCAAACGCCGCGTGTGCCGGATCTACTCCGCAGAAACGTAACCTCATCCTTTCGTCAGTGAGATGCCAGCCCAAGACAGGCATAACCGCGTAGGATGTGCTGCCCTTCGCGGAGGGCACATCTCCGGGGAATGAGATCCCTGTCTTCGTGATTGCTTCAGTCAAGTCCTTGCAGAGGAGTCTGTTGCTGTAGGGCGCATACTGCGTGCTGTGGCACGAGCGTATCGCTCTCACCACGGTCTGGAACTTGTCAGGGTGTCTAGTGTTGATGGTTCGGATCATCACCTGCTCCTCTCTCTGGGCAGCGAATTTACCGAAAGCCTTTGTTGCTATTTCGGCTCCGCTCGCATCCATGAACGCCAGTTGGCGCAGTCCCTTGAAGAAGTGACCGGGCAAGACCAGATTGGAGAGTAACTTCGCACCGTGTTTGGTGAAGAAGAACTGATCCTCTGGGCCTCCTTGCGTCATGCTCTGAGCACGCATGTAGTCATCATGCTTCAGCTCTACGAAGAGGCTCGATGCCTTCACTTTGATGTCCTTCGGCTGCTGGCACGATTCCAGCTTGGTTAGGTACTCCGAGATGTCAGAGAGATTCAGGAATGTTCCTGTCTGTCCCGCTCCTGTCGGGGCTGTGTATGTCTTGGTCGCTAGGGTTCTGTTCTCAATTACTTTGGCCATGATGGGCCTCCTTTCTGTGTGTTATTGGTTGCGTTGACGATTGTCAAACTTTGTTTCTAGTCTACGAGTAACGACACGGTATGTGCCGCCCTCATTCTCTCGATACTCTTTCAAATAAATTTAATGAGCTTTAGATCCTGTTCCAAACCTCTTTTAAAAATTTTAAATGTAGTTAATTCACCTCCTAGAAATTGCTGGATAGCTTTCAATCTAAGGTTAATTTCATTAATAGTTTCTTCGGCTGCAATGATTAAAACATTACCTGGTCTAAATATAGGTTTTCCAAAAAATCCAACCCCAGTTGCCAAGCACCAGGCTAACATATGCAAGATAATTGTTTTACCAATACCAGGTTGACCAGCTAAGATAGTTAAACATTTTTCCATCATCCAACCAGGGACTACCCATTTTCTAGGTTCAATAACTTCTTTACCAGTATGCTCAAACGCATCTAATGCAGCAACCTCATCAAGCTCATCCAACATTGGTTCTTGAGCTTTTGTTTCTTCCCAATCTGATTTGAATTTATAATTCTCTATACCAACTGCATCACCTATTTTTTCTTCTACAGTTTCAATCTTTAGATCATATGTTTCATAATCTTTGTTAGTTACAATAACTCTTTCAAACCATTCCTCATCAATTTTATCTTCACCAGTATTATCTAAACTGTTTTTTATATCTTTAATAAATTCTAGTTTAAATTTTCTTGCATGAAATAATTGAGCTGCTGCATATAGCAAAGCATCATGTCTGTTTGCACCATGCGCAAGGTTTATTATTGCAGCAATGTATGGAAAGTCTTGAAAATAAATTCTTTTAGCTAATTGAAAGTTATTTATTAAATTACCTCTTGGATCATATGGGCGCTGGTAATCATGCTCTCCTCTTTTTGCAAAAGGTAAATTGATCCCAATATCACCACCAGATTTAGATGGGTTACATTTACCAAAATCAACTTTGTATCCTAATTTTTTAATCTTATGACCTAGCGATCTTGCATCAGCTGCAGCTTTTTCTACTGGAACTGGTTTTTTATAATACTTCCAAACATGCCAATTTTCTCCACTAGGTGATCTAAATGGAATAGCTTTAGTATCTATTTGAAATATATCATTACAAAATTCTTCAACTGTTTTTCCAGACTCTTTAAACCCATCAACATCTGTAACACAGTTTGAAGCAACCAAGTTTCCAGTATCATCTTTATAAGCATTATTGCAGCCATAATTTCTTTTAGCTTTTGGATCTAAATGCTCGTCAATATTAGGTTCTCCAGCTTCCCATCTTTGAATTTTTTTACCATCTTCTTTGAAGCCATCTAGTACTAATCTTTTGTCCTTTTTAAACTTATGAAATTTTGTTAATATGTCTTTATCACTATAAGTATTGGCTGGTGTTGAAGCGCCAGCTGATCCATTCCTCATTTAAGCTCCTACTAAATTATTGTGAATTGCTTTAACTATCGCATCAGTTGGATAGAAAATTCTTCCATTGATTTTTGCATATGGAAATATGGATCTAGCATTTGATCTTTGTTTTCTTAAAGCTCCATCAGATACATTTAGAACTTTTGCAAGTTGTTTAGATGTTAGTAACTTACATTCTTTGTCAATGAAGTTAGTTAGCTCTTGATCGCTCAAGATTTGTTTCGCTCTTATTTGTGTCATTATATTTTTTCTTCTCCTTTTTAGGTTCATGGAGAGAGTAATATTTGTTGTGTGAGTATTAGTGAAATCCACTTTCAAAACTGGATCGTGCGCACTAGGTAGGAATGAACAACCTAGCACGCAGCTAAGTTTTATTTTATTTTTTAATTTTTTTGAAATCCTGTTTTGTAACTGGATTCTTTTTTTGCTAGCTTTGCTGCAGCTTTTTTTAATTGCGCTCTAGTATATTTACCTGTTTTTGTTCTAGCTAAACCCAGCTCTTTTCTAAATCTCCAAATTTCATTTTCAAACTGCTTAGAAGATTTAGGTTTTGTATATCCAGTATTTTTACAGAATGTATCAATTACTTTGTGATCATATGCTGCTGCTGATCCACCTAATTTTTCAATATTTTCAAACAAAGTAATTACTTCTCCATAATAATTTGGATCTTTTAAAATTTTAAACAATGACCATGTTTTGTTTGAACTAGAAATATATTTACTTGCAGCATAAGCTACATCAGCTGCACTCATACCAGGTGCATATAATTCAAAAAATCTTTCTAGCTGTTTATAATTTTTAACTTTAGCAGCTTCTTCAAAAACATTTACTCTAACTGCATATGGATCTGGTAATCCAGCAGCAGAAGCTTTTTGAGAAATACCAGACGGACTATTCCAGTATTCCTCGCCAGCAGCTCTTAAATCAATCTCAGCTTTTTCTAGGGGGTGTCTAGCCAACTTACTTTTTGATTTTTTTAAATTGGATGACTTTAGCTTTTTTGTTTTTTTCTTTTTTGTTTTCATTCCGTTTAAATTGCCTCACTAATTTAACTGATATATCAATCCATTCAATATGATTGTCTTTTGTCCAATTAATCATTTGAACCTACTTTCTTTAGCTGAACTACATTTTCTCCAGCATCATATAAATTTTTAACTTTGTATTTTTTAGCATCAGCTGACCAGTAATGGTCTTTAGTTACTTTAACTGAGCTATGCCTCATTCTTTCGGAAGCAGCCTGTAGGCCATATGTATTCCCAAAGGTGGTTACATAAGTTTTTCTAAGATGCTTTAAGTTAAAATGATTTTTATATTTCCAAAGTTTTCTAGTTTTCTTAGCTCTAACTAATGTTCTTTCAGCTAATCCCATTTTAAAATGAAACTTCTCTACAAACTTTCTATAGCTGCTGAAATTAACATGCTTTGTAGGATCAGTTTTTCTAGGAAATACATACATAGACCCAACTGCCCAACTTGCATTGGTATCATCAGAAGCGACAAGCTCCCAAAGTTTCTTTAAAGTTTTTATACCTTGCTCTGTTAAATAAATAGTTGCCTCGCTTCTATCCTTACTATCTCTTAAATAAACTTCTCCAGTATCTAAGCTGACAATCCATCCAGTACATTTTAATTGTTCAGTAATAGTATCTGGTTTTCTCCATGCTAATCCATGTCCATCCGATTGACGCTCTCCTAACTCTAAACCAGTAGAATAAAAGGCTAGAGGATGAGGATAACGCCACAAATTATTTTCTATATAGGATGTAATCTGTAAAACTTTCAATGTGGGTATGTGCCTTTTATCCTTTTTTTCTTCAAACTTAGAAATACCTAAACAAGGATTATGCTCTTTTTCAAACATTGGATTTGTTCTATTTGCATCCCAAGTGAAAACTGTAGATAGAGCAGCAATAACTCTATTAGCTATGTATGGAGTTTTAGCTAATCTTTCGTGAAAATCTTTAATGTGTTGCTTAGTTAATTTATTTAATTTTATTTCACCTAAAACATCTGTATTCCAGCTGCCATTAATCTTTGCTTTACCAGTTAATCTTTCAATAATTTCTGGATCTTTTGTATCTCGCTCAACATAAGTTTTAAGCAGCATTGTCATGGATCTTTTGGTGGTTTCTTTGTATTTAATTTTAGATCCTTTTTTTCTAACTCTATAACCATTTAAAGCATTGAGTCTAAAATCTTTAGCTAGAGCTGCAACATCATCCCCTTTTCCAGTTGTAGTTTCAGCTTTCCATTTTTTTATATTATTGGTTACAGTTTCTCTAACCACGGAAATTGCAAGCTCTCCAACTCTACAAATATATTTATATCTCCCAGTTGATGTAATTCTCCCCTCAGCATCCGCACCTTTTGAAATACTGTAAGATCCATAAAATGATTTTTTCTGGTTCTTTGTAACTCTAACTGCAACACCTGGAGCATCATTGAAGAAGTATGTCCCAGGTTCTTTTAAACTATCTAAAGTTTTCTGATTTAATTTATTTTTTCTTTTTCTCGGTATCATTTTCATTCCTTTTGTTGTTTTGAGTTTTTGTCAAAAAAAGGAATAATTTTGAAATCCATTTACAGAACTGGATTTGAGTACGATTTGAGTACGATATATCTGTCACAACAAGTAACTTTTCAACACTTTTTGCGAGCAGCTTCAACAGAAGCTGCGAGCAATATCTTTTATTTTGTATTGCAAAATATGGCTTTTGATTTATATATCGCTGCATGCCCTTGTAGCTCAGTTGGTAGAGCAATTGATTTGTAATCATCATTCCTTTTAAAAACATAAACAAACATAACACTTATTTAATCAAAAGTGAATCCTGTACGATTTGAATACGATATTGAATGAATTGATCTTCTATTATCCTTGATAATTGATAGTCGCCGATCGCTGCGCGATCGGCTCCTCGTTGTGTATTGAGCATTGTTTTATTTAGTAAAATCTTTTTTGTTTTTTTTAATTAGAGCTTCATAGATCAACATAGATTAGTGGTTATGCAAAGTTGAGTCCGATCTACGCACTTAGCTAATGATGCAGCTCTTAGAGTCTGTATGGCTTTCTAAAAGATAAAAAAAGATACTAGATGGAACCAGTTATAACTTGATAAAAAAAGATACCCCAACCAACCAAAACACAGAAGATGTTACTTCTACTCTAGCCTTTAATACTAGCTTTTACTCATTCATAGGTGCTGAAAATTTTTTGAAAATTTAAAACTTTTTCAAATCCAGTTTCATAACTGGATTTCACTAACTGATACAATTTGATTAATTTGAACTATCTACTGATAACAGTTTTTTACAAGTAGCTAATTGTAATTTCTTTGATTGTTCTCAGCTTTCCAAGTGACTGGTGTTATGGAGGTGGATGATAGGCGCATTAACTTTATATCAGTAGATGAAAAAATGGCAAAACAATATGGCAAAATTAAAATTTAAAAATTATGGATCTTTAGCAGAGTATTGGTTCCCACATAGACCAGAATATGAAGCTCTGATTAGAATAAGAATTAAATTATTTGATGCGAATAACCTTCAAGAAATACTGGATTATGTCCAGGGGCAAATAGAAAAAATAGAAAAACAAGAAAAGGATAAAATATGAAAATACCAAATATAGATAAAGCTATGCCAGCAAAAGGAGATGGAGAAGAAACAAAATTTCTATTTAAGCTAGCAAGCGAAACACCAGAAGAAGAAACACAAATGATGCTGCTGCAAGAAGCATTACAAGATGAAGATTATAAAAAATGGAAGCGTAAGAACCCTGGTGGATCTTTTAGAGATTACTTAGATGAATTTAAACCAAAGAGAATAAAATTAGCTGATGCTGGTTTTGTGGAAGATTATGCAGATTTAATTGATGCTTATGAAAAAGGCATTGATGTTATGGAGGGTGAAACACTTACCCAATATATTAAACGAATTAGAGCAGCAGAGAGGAATGATTAATGAAACAGAAAACACCAAGCAATAGCGCTGAATATTTTATAAATAAATCAAAAACAAATCCTTTAGACAAGCTTCCAGCATCAATAGCTAAAAATTTTAATAAGTATGATGCAGAAGATGGTCAAAATATTGTTGTTGGTGCTAATGGTCAATTAATGACGGAACAAGAATTAAAACAACAAAAAAAAATCTCTACTGGGAACATGTCTGACTGGGATGCTGTCAAAGAAGTATCAAAAAAAGATCCAGCTGAAATGAAACAAATTAAAAAAATTTTATTTCAAGAATACAATAGAAGTGGAACTAAAAATTTAAGTGATAGTGATTTGAAGATTATTAAAAGAGGCAAATACTCTGAATTTCTTAAACCTACAGTTAAACCAGTTGCACCTATTGCGCCAGTAGTACCTAAAGAGCCAGAAATTCCTTTAGAAGTAAAAATAAAACAATTAGCTGATGCAAAATTGAAAGCGCAACAAGAACAATGGGACAAAGCGCATGGCAGTTTCGGTTTATCTAATTTAATGAGGCCTAAATAATGGCTAGAATTACTGAGCAAGATAGACAAGTTATGATCAAGCACTTGCGTGATTTGAATAAAGCGTCTGTGAAAGCGAACATCAAAAATTCTCAAAATATTCAAAAACAAATTGATCATACAATTGTCCTAACTAAGATTATTCAAGAAGATAGAGCTACGATAAATAGATTGAACAATGTAATTGATATGAAGCAACGGGAAATTGATGAATTAAATTCAACAAACATGAACCTATTATGGGAAGCATCCAAGTTAGAAAAGCAAATATGGGAAAATGAAAAAGCCCAGGAGAAAGCTGCAGCATATGAGCGTAAAATTACTAAATACATAAATAAAAAATCTATTGATAATTAACCTTTGTTTTTTAATCTCCAGATAGCTTCCTCAATCTTATTTTTAAATTTAACTTCTTTTGTAATTTTGTTTGGTGTTACGAGTATCGTGTCGTCAAAGGTTATAGGATCATAATAATTATATACCTTTTTGCTCGCTACTGGTGACGAGTAACGAGGCTCTGGAATAGGTGTATATGGAACTCTATAATCATCTAAAGGATCTTGGATTTTTGAGCCTTGATCAGCTGATTGTTGATACTTGGCTTTAGCAGCAGCTGCCCTTTGATCATTGATATTTTTTAACTGGCTACCAGCTGACCAATATTTAGCTCTAGCTCTTGCTGCATACATAGATTTATTTTTATTTTTTTGTTTAATTGTTTTAGGTGAAAGTGGAATACCAGTATCATTATATCCAGCTCTACCTTTAAAATTTATTTCACTATCAAACTTGGTTGAGGTATCTGGCTTTAGGGCTTTCTTCTTATCCCTAATTACTTGATACGCTTCTTTTAACTGATCTTTCCAATCATTCATTTTTCATAAATCCGGGTTTAATTATTTTAACCTCATCTAACGTTTTGTGCTTGTGCCATTGCTTTCCGTCATAAGTTAAAATTTTACATTGTTTAAAATCATCTGTAACAACCTCCCCTATTAGATAACCCTCAAATATATAATCCTTGTTGTTGTATAGGTTTCTATGTTTGAATGTGCATATTGGATAAGAGCGCCATGCACCTTGTGCAGCTAATAATTTGTGCAGCACCAGTTTTGATCTATCTAGTTTTCTTGTTTTTAAATCTCGCATGTTGGTATTTTAGCAACGAAACAAGCAGCATGGAAATCCAGTTATAAAAATGGATTGTTGTATAATCTTGTATAATACTTTCTATGTTCTTACGGAGCCTTAGCCAGCTCAAATAGTTTCATTCCATAGAATGTATATATTTAGAAACTGTTGAAACTCTGAAACTCTAATACAGTTAGCTTTATTTAACCTTGGTTTCATGCCTAACTAGTTAGAGTGAAACTTAGCTTTAATTTGCTGGCATAAGTATTAACTTTTAATAAAGTTTCAGCCTAAGTTAGGCTAAATTGAAACTGAAACTATCTCTTAAAATCCTTACCTCTTTCAATAAACCAGTTTTGCAATTGTCCATTCTTCTCAACTGAATACCAGTAATTGTAACCATCATCATATTCTAATCCAGCTTTCTCCAGCTGCCCTTTTCTACCAGCCTCAGCTCCACCTAAACCATTTATTATTTTTCTTCTAATATCAGTTTTGATTGTAGATTCTTTTATATCTGGTTCAGCCATACGGGGATCTTGACCTAACAATCTAACTACAACTGAGTTTAATGAAATTTTATCATCACCAGCTGCATCAAACATAGATTTAATTAATGGCATTTTACTTCTGACATATAATTCATTTTCAGCTGCTTTTAATTTCAATTTACTTTTAGAAATTTCACTTAGAATTGATACTGAAAATACACCAGTTTTTTCTTGTACTACTTCCCCAGTATCTGGGTCAGTAGCTGCAACTTCAACTGTATTTTTCTTTAACCATGCAATATCGTCAGCAACTAAATTATAATTTGATTTAGCTTCAATTAAACCTGTGTAATGAATAAAGGTAGATCCATCTTTGACATGCTCAGCAAACTTTTTCCAAATCTTTTTAAGCATAGGCTGCATTGCAATCACAAATCTCGCAGCACCAACTAATGATGATGCACCTCTAGGCGCAGTTAATGCAGATTGTGGATCTATTTCTATATCTTTTGAATCTTCGTCAATTCTAATCATAGATAATTTATTTGTATGGTGGCCAGCAATAAGTGTTCCATTATTTACAAAGGTTAATGGAATAAGAGTATTTTTTATATACTCCTCCATATTCTGATTACTGTTCTCATCATAACTTCCAGATTGAAAATTAATCAATGGATCTAAAATAATATGTTTAATATTTTTATCTTTAATCAGCTTCTCTAATTGGTGATATTGAGTTGTTTTAACTGCACTATCTTTTTTAAATTTAATAAGCTTTAGATCCTGTTCTAAGCCTCTTTTAAAAATTTTAAATGTAGTTAATTCACCTCCTAGAAATTGCTGGATAGCTTTTAATCTAAGGTTAATTTCATTAATGGTTTCTTCGGCTGCAATGATCAAAACATTACCTGGTCTAAATATTGGCTTACCAAAAAACCCAACCCCAGTTGCCAGACACCATGCTAACATATGCAAGATTATTGTTTTACCAATACCAGGTTGACCAGCTAAGATAGTTAAACATTTTTCCATCATCCAACCAGGTACTACCCATTTTCTAGGTTCAATTACTTCTTTTCCAGTATGTTCAAAAACTTCCAAATCTTTAATTTCTTCTGGCTCAACATCCCCATATTCATCCATTGGAGGTGCATCATATTCATTAAATGATTGCTCAGCTGGCTCAGGTACTTCCCAATCTGATTTGAATTTATAATTCTCTATACCAACTGCATCACCTATTTTTTCTTCTACAGTTGAAGTCTTTAGATCATATGTTTCATAATCTTTGTTAGTTACAATAACTCTTTCAAACCATTCCTCATCAATCTTATCTTTACCAGTATTATCTAAACTGTTTTTTATATCTTTAATAAATTCTAGTTTAAATTTTCCTGCGTGAAATAATTGTGCAGCAGCAAATAGCAGCGCATCATGTCTATTAGCACCATGTGCAAGATTTATAATAGCAGCAATAAACGGATAATTTTGAAATCTGATTCTTTGTACTAATTGAAAATTATTTAAAAGATTACCTCTTACATCATAGGGTCTTTGGTAATCATGCTCTCCTCTTTTCGCAAAAGGTAAATTGATACCTACATCACCACCTGATTTACTTGGATTACATTTACCAAAATCAACTGCATATCCTTTAGCTTTCATCTTATGACCTAATGATCTTGCATCAGCTGCAGCTTCTTCTACAGGTAATGGTTTAGAATAATATTTCCAAATATGAAAATTCTCTCCACTGGGTGATTTAAATGGTACTGCTTTTGGATCTGCTTGAAATACATCCTGACAAAACTCCTGAATTGTCTTTCCTGAGTCTTTGAAACCATCTACATCAACAACACTATTTGAAGCTACAAGTTTACCTGCAGCATCTTCATAAGCATTGTTACAGCCATAATTTATTTGTGAACTTGGATCCAGGTGTTCATCTATATTTGGTTCACCATCAGCCCAACTCTGATTTTTTCTACCATCAGGTTTATACCCATTCCAAATTAATTTTTTCTTCTTCTTAAATTTATGAAATTTTGTTAATATATCTTTATCACTAATTGTATTGGCTGGTGTTACTGCACCAGCTGATCCGTTCCTCATTTACACTCCTACTAGATTATTATGTATCTTTTTGACTATGACGTCTGTTGGATAGAAAATTCTTCCATTAATATTTGCATATGGAAATATTGATTTCCCTTTTGATCTTTGTTTTCTTAATGCTCCATCAGATACATTAAGAACTTCTGCAAGCTGTTTTGATGTTAGTAACTTGCATTCTTTATCAATGAAGATTTTTACTTCCTCATCCGTTAAGACTTGTTTTGATCTTAGTTTGGTCATGATATTTTTTCCTCTCATTGGTTTCATGACGCAATTTTAAAAGTAATGTTACTGTAAGTGAAATCCCGTTAGAAATAGGATTGATGGTGCTGGAGGTGGGCGCCAACCCTTTATATGATTTGACCTGAACAGTGAAATGATGCCTCCAGCAAACAGAGTGCCAATCTAGGTAGGAATGAAACACCTAGATCAGCAGGTAATAAATAAATTATTTTTGAAATTTCTGAAATCCTAAATGAAATTAGATTTTGAATTCAACATCCCTAAGATGTGGGACTTTTTTCTTTTTTCGCTTTAATCCAAAATGATCTTTAAACATTGTGACATGCTCCTGGAATGTCTTTTCTGTT
>WLWG01003011.1_pt1 | contig 11976 bp, 16 predicted proteins | sample 6712871 | NCBI WGS metagenome assembly WLWG01 (sample SAMN12718693, study PRJNA515312) | sponge metagenome | isolation source: marine sponge | host: Mycale hentscheli | place: New Zealand: South Island, Marlborough, Capsize Point | collected 2003-05-01 | reverse complement strand
CTTGCTTGCTCGCTCGCTTGCTTGTCAGCTTGTTCCTTCTGAAATTTTTTGCGCTTCTTGCGCAGCTCGTCGTAAAATTTTGGGTGTCTGAATACGTGCATTTTTAGTGTTTACCATATACCACGGTTTGAACTCTTTTGTCCCAGCATTTACGGCAGCTTAAACACTTGCCGCCCTGATCCGGAGCGGGGCAGGTTCTATTGTCTGAAGTTGTAACGCCTGACTCGTGACTCCAAGCGCTGGAGCTCGGGCCATCTATTTTAGATCTTGATAATCTTATAACTAAATTTTCAGGAACTTCTTTCGGGTCCGGTAAGAATTGGCGCTCCTGGGTCGGTAACCAGTGGCGCGTGTTTGGTGTTAGTCTTACAACTTCTAATATTTTTTGCATATGCTCGGCGCTTTGTACATCTCCGGCATCGTGCCATCTGAACCATTTTTGATTTCTAATTTTAGCGGCCATCGCATCCACCCATTGCGGGTGCTCAATTGCTTTGAGTCTTCTATACTGTGCAGCTTTGATTGCTGGGTATCTTGTGTAATTTCCTTTTTTAGCGTAGCAGCTAAAGCAAGGCGTTCCAGGAACTTGTGCAAGCTTCCAGCCGGTCTTACACTCCCACGCAGGCAGGCTATACGATAGGCCCGGCATTTTAGAAGTTTTTGTAAAACTGTCTGTAATTTTTATTGCGTCTTTTATTTTCATAATATCCTTTCTTATAAAATCCCATACTAATTATTTAAGTTACTTTGTCAACTTTTATTTTTTTATTGACAGCCGCGCGCTTGTGTGCTCGGGGCCCACCCTCCCCCCCGGCTCGCGGGCTTGAGCCCGCGTTTCGGTAAGTTAGGATAATAACTTGATCAATTTATCGCCTAGGCGGTCGGCATTGATCAGGCCGGAAAGTTTACAACTTACAATTCTAGTGCTTTAGCAACGCCGGATTACTGTATCGCCGGACCGGTGGTGAGGACCCAAAGCTCAACCCTTGCGGGTGTCCTATACCTCACTTTGTTATCACGGTAACACCGATCCCAGGACATTGGATTGAGGCCGGCGTGCTTTATTTTAATAGCTCGAGCGACAGGCCTAACACTGTATCCAGTGCCAATGTCCAGGGATCAGCACCCAGGAAAGACGGCCTGCAGTAGGCGGTGTGATCCTGGGTTGATCTTTTATTTATGAATTGCGATCCATAAATTCCTGAACTTTTTTTTCTGCTTCAGCTTCCATTTCAGCATCTGATTTATGGAACCAAGGCTCACCCAAAAATTTATTTATTCCTCCATAATTTTTATTTTGGATCTCTTCGAGGAAGTCCTCGTAAAGACCTTCCTCAAGTTTTAAAGTTATTTCGTTACTCATTTAATTAACTTCCATATCTTTAGTTAAAACTAAAGTTTCTTTAGGAGCTTCTAAATACTCATCAACAGAATTTAAATGATAAGTATGATCCTTATCATCATTGATCTGCTCATAAGCTAAAAGCATCCTAGTCGCATCAGTTAATGTAAATGGTTTATCTTTCATAATCGTATATTTGATATTGCCAGCAGGCCATTTATCTTTTCTGATTACAAAAAACATTTTGTCGTTTTCTTTTGTCATATTATCCTTTCTTTTAATTAAGATATTACTACCATAAAATCCCATACCTTGTCAAATTAATAATTAAATAAATTTAATTTTTATTCAACCTATAGTTGTGCTCGTTACCTCGGGGCCCACCCTCCCCTAGAAAAAAAAATAAATAAACATTTGACTTAATTTAATTCGTATGTTATAAAATCCCATAATAACAGAAAGGATAATATGAGTAAATCAATGACTAAATATCAACTCGATCATTTTCGAGATAAAGTAAAAAGACAATTCAACCCATTAATAGATGAAGCTGAATTGTTAGTTAAACAATATAAGACCGAGGCAACTGATAAAGCTGTTGAGAAGCTAGCCAAAAAAATGGGCGCAGATAAAATCATTAAGCAATTTCAGGAAGCAGAAGTAAAACTAGCAGAAGCAAGGGCAAGCGCTTTAACTTTCTTTACTAAAAAGAAACCAAAAGGTGAAGAGCTTAACTACAATTTTAGAGAACGTAATTCATATAGAGATGAATTAAGTCTTCAAGATTGTCACGATCAATTAAGAGATTGGGCTTCAACACTTGCTGAACGTGAGATAGAACGAAGACCCGAGGGCGCTAAACTTAAACAACTTAAAGAACTTAAAACTAAAGCGCTTGACGTTGTTATGGAAAGCGGAACCCCTGACACGTTGGCTATTGCACTGGATCAAGTCTCTAAAAAGATTGGCTTAACTTGGAATACTGATGTCCAAGCTCTTCCAAACTTTAAACAGGCAGGTTAATTAACATTTGACTTATGTTATGGGATATGACATAATATCCCATAACATAGAAAGGATAATAATATGATTGATAAACTAAATCTTGGACAGAAGTTTATAATAACTTATAGACCGAAAACCCATAATGGTGAAGCAAGACCAAAGCTAAAAGATAATAAGAGAACTAGACAAATAACTAGACGCGCCGAGTGGACTAATAAAAGCAGGGCGCTTTTTGATTGCACCAATAATAAATATAAATATATAACTTACTATGACCTAGACCAGCAGGGTTATCGCACCGCGTCTGGTAAAGTATGGATAACACTGGAGGTTGCATAAATAATTAATTAATACTTGACACAACATCTAGTGTGTAGGCTGTAGCCTACACACTATGCAATAACTACATAGCTCGAGAACTCTGGGCCCACCCACCCCCGAGGGGTCCCAGGCCAAACTGATACAGGCTCGAGAATGATGGGCCCACCCTCCCCAAACAGATAGGGATCCTAATAGTATTACCTATAGAGTTTGATTTAGACTTAAATATAGGGTAAATTTCAAACGAGGAGAAAAACAGAACCAAAAAAATTCTGCAAAAATTTTTATGAAAAGCCTTGAAGCGCTTCGAAAAAAGACTAGAAAATATTTTAGAAAAGAACACACCCAAAATCAAACAGCTGAAGAGATCATTGAGTTTGAAAAAGCTCAAAAAATTTTAGAAAAAAAATTCAAACAAGATCTTATCCACAATAACTTTATGGCTTTTGTTAAAGAGATGTGGCCAGAGTTTATTGAAGGTAGACATCACAAAGAAATTGCAGATAAGTTTGATAAGATTGCATCTGGCAAAATTAAAAGACTAATTATTAATATGCCACCAAGACACACCAAGTCAGAGTTTGCATCGTTCTTACTTCCTGCTTGGATGGTCGGACGTAAACCAAATTTAAAAATTATACAAACGACCCACACAACGGAGTTAGCAATTCGTTTCGGACGTAAAGCTAAAGTTCTACTCGACAGTCCTGAATACCAAAAGATATTCGAGACAAGACTCGATCCCGATTCGCAAGCCGCGGGTAAATGGGAGACACAACAGAAAGGCGAATACTACGCCGCCGGTGTTGGTTCAGCGATCACGGGTCGTGGAGCGGATCTTCTAATTATCGATGACCCACACAGTGAGCAAGATGCAATGAATCCCGAAGCGTTGGAGCGTGCTTATGAATGGTATACATCTGGTCCTCGTCAAAGACTTCAACCTGGTGGAGCCATTGTATTAGTTATGACACGTTGGAATATGAAAGATCTAACCGGTAAACTTTTAAATGCACAAAAAACTTTAAAAGCAGATCAGTGGGACGTGGTTGAGTTTCCAGCAATCCTACCTTCTAACAAACCTATTTGGCCAGAGTATTGGAAGTTAAAAGAATTAGAAGGAGTTAAGGCTTCACTATCAATTGGTAAATGGAACGCGCAGTGGATGCAAAACCCAACTGCAGAAGAAGGATCAATTTTAAAACGTGAGTGGTGGAGACTTTGGGATAAGCCTGGAATACCACCTTTACAACATATCATTCAAAGTTATGACACAGCATTTTCTAAAAAAGAAACAGCAGACTATAGTGCTATTACTACCTGGGGAGTCTTTCATCCAAACGAAGATCCAGGAGAAGCGCCTAACTTAATATTGCTTGATTCGTTTAAAGAACGACTCGAGTTTCCAGAACTACGTAAAGAAGCCCTAGATCAATATAGATATTGGAAACCGGATACAGTTATTATTGAAGCTAAAGCTTCTGGGCTACCATTAACTTATGAGTTGAGAAAAATCGGAATACCTGTTATAAATTTCACACCTAGCAAAGGTCAAGATAAACACGCTAGAGTAAACGCCGTATCACCGATGTTTGAGTCGGGGATGATTTGGGCGCCTGACGAAGATTTCGCAGATGAGGTAATAGAAGAGTGTGCATCATTTCCGTACGGAGATAACGACGATTTGGTGGACAGTACAACACAGGCGTTAATGCGTTTTAGACAAGGGGGATTTGTAAGACTTCCCGATGACTTTGAAGAAGACACATTACCGCAAAAAGATAGGGAATACTACTGATGGCATCAGAAGAATACAAAGAATCAGATTTATCAAAGATAGTTAAACGTCTTATGGACGAAGAAGGGTTTGAGTTTGGAGAAGCGGTAAGAGAAGCAATGGAACAAACTAAAAATTTTGAATCGAAAGCGGACGGCGGATCGATTGGCATAGAAGTTTTATTTAAAGAAAAAATGGCTAATGGTGGCAGAGTGCCAATGGTATCGGGTGGAGCTTTAAAATCTATTGGCTCTGGTATTATGAAATTATTTGGTAAAGGTGATGATGTAGTAGATCTTGCTAAACAAGAAGAGATATTTAGATCAGGTAATATTACAACAGACTTTTTAGAAAAAGTAGATGACAAAGTTATTAAAAAATTTATTACAACTAGAGATACAAAGGGTCCCGGTGGTTATGGTATGTATGATAATTTTGATGATATGCCCAATGGATTAAAGGCAGCAGAATTGATTAGTAGAATTAAAACAGCAGATGGTGGAATAAATTATGAAGCTGCAGAATTATTTATAGGTAAAAAATTAAAAGGTGATGAAACTGTAAATGAATTAATTTCAATGGTAATTACCGAGAAAAAAGCAGACGGCGGTCGAGTCGGATTATTTATGGGCGGCGATCCGCTAACAGGACAAGCATTACAAACTTATAATTCTATGAAAGCTTATGGCTTTAGTGATCAAGAAATAGCGGATGCATTATCACTTCAAAGAGCTTCAGCATCAAATGCCGAAACGGCAACAGCAACAGCACCAATAAATATATATAATCAACTAGGCGGCGGTGGAAATGGTCCAGACGATGATGATGATGGTCCTACTAGCAACGCAGGTCTTAAAGGTTTTGATGCAGTTAGAACTGCAGGACTGTTTGCATTAAACCCTGTGGGATATTTAGCAGGAAAAGCTCTTACTGGACTTTATAATAATTATAAAAACCCATATACAAATGTTTTAGGTGTAACAAACGCAGCAACTAAAGCTGCAATTACCAGAGAAGAAACAAGGGATTTACAAGACAGAATTGATAGAGGTGAGTTTGGGTCAAACACTCCTACGCCTCAAGATAAAGGAAGAACTGATAAAGGTGGAGGTAGGGGATCTTCAGATGGAAGTAAGGGAAGTAGAGGTGGCGGTATGGGAGGTTTTGGTGGTGGGGCGGATAGAGATTAATGGAATTAAAATACAACGAAATAATTGGTGCAATTGTACAACCAAGTGTAGCTAGTAGAACACCGGTTAATCTAGGAGGTAATAGTGGCCGAAGTAAAATCAAAAGCTTTAATCAATAGAGATTCTGTAAATAAAACTCTTTTTAAAAAATTTCTTGAACCCAGACCTATAACTGGAAACAATGCAGAAAGATCAGCACGTGCTAAAAAAGATCTAAAAGAATTTGTAGCTCTATTTAAAAAAACATATGGTAGAGCTCCTTCACCTTTAGAGATTAATAATATTGCAAAAATAGATAGAGCAGCTGTAGCTAAATATTTAACAAAAGGTACAGACTATTTATCTCCTGAAGAAACTAGAAAAATAACTAATGCTGAACCTAGTTTAAGAAAAACAAAATTAGACACCGAGTTAAGTAAACCGGTTGATAAACTAACTTATACATCTATAGATAATAAAAAAACAATTATACCAAGGTTTACAAGTAAAACTGAAGAAGCCGAATATAAAAAATTAATAAAAGAAAAATATAGTAAAGTAAAAGGTCAAAGTAAAATAGACACTGAATATCTAGCTAAAAAGTTTTTAAAAACAGACAACCCTACTAAAACCCAACTTAATAATATTAGAACAATTAATGGAGCAATTGCAAAAGAATTAAAATTAAAATATCCTACTCAAACTTACGAAGGACAAGCAGCTGTTGATAAAAAAAATAGAGAAACAAGAACTAAAAATATTAACGAAGTATCTAGTCGTTCTAAAGAATCTAAAATAAGAGATTTAAAAAAAGGATCTCCTTTAGATCTTGCACATAGATCTAGTCTAACTCAAAATAAAAATCTAGGTTTAAAGTATTTAGTTTCTGATCTAGGTTTTGATCCTAGTATAATAAATCAAGAAATTATTATTCCCACAGAACAAAAACTAGAATCACTTTATAAAAAACAAAAGTTTTTGGTAGATAAAGCACAAAAATTTCATTTAGATAAAAATAAAAAAATACCTTTAACATTACAAAAAGCACTAGAAGATATTAATAAAAAAATTACTGATGTAGCTTACAGTACAGATGGTAGACTTAATGGAATTGTAGTAGACGAAAAAACTTTAAAACCTGGAAAGGTTGGAATTGACTATTTTAAAATTCCTGGAATTGGATTGTTAGAAGACAAACCAGTTAAAGATATAACTACAGCCGATATGGATTTAATAAAATTAAACGCAGGTAATCAAATAGAAAATGAAACACAAATTGCTAAAAATTTAACAAAAATTTATGAAAGCGGTACTAAAAAATTAAGAGATAAGTTTGATAAAAGAATTGGATGTAAGACTGGTTGCTTTGTAAAAAAATTAAACGAAGACCCACAAAAAATGATTAGTTTATTTCGAGGTGAAGCTCCTTCAAGATCTGGATTAGATTTTGGAGATAAGCGAGGAACTTATTTTACTCCACAAAAAGATTTTGCTAGATATATGGCACAAGGTGGAAATCGTCCTAAAAGTCAACTTATCGGAGATGTAAAAGGTAAAGTTAAAAGATTAGATATACCAGAAAAATTATTTAAAGAATTAGGTGGGAATAGTTTAGAAGTAAATATAAGAGATCCTGAATTACTTAAACAAGCTAAAACTGATGTGTTGCAAACAGCTTTTGCTAAAGCGGAAGCGGTTACTTCAGGTGTTACTGATAGATTAAAATGGGATAACATCGTCGGTGCATTTACAACTAAAGATGGTGATATCGCATCACAAGCAGATATTAAAACATACGCAGCAGAAAACCCAATGGAGATCAAAGTTGGTGAAGAACCACTTAAAGCTGCAACTAATAAAAGCGTGCTTTCTAACGTTGGTAAAGCAATGGCAAGAATCGGCGCTCCATTACCAACTGCATTATTAGATTCCTACTTTATAGGTCAACAAGTAAAAGAAGGCAAAGGCACAGCAGAGATTGCAAGCAATCCATTAAACTGGTTGGGCCTTGCAACTATGGAGCCTTTAACAAAAGTAAGTGGGGTAGCAACAGGAAGTGGAGCTTTAAACAAAGCATTGAGATTAGGATTGAATCCTGCTACAATTAGGGGTATAAGCAGGTTCGCAGGTTTACCGGGACTTGCGGTAAGTACAGCTATGACTGCATATGACCAGTATCAAAAATATAAAGATGGAGAGGGATTTATCTTCAACTTATTAAACCAAAAAGGAACCGAATAGATGGCCACGATAGATAAACCGCTTCCAAACGTTTCAGAAACTGTAATTGAAGTTCCAAAACAAGAAGAATTAGTTGAAGCAAGAGAAGAGATCACTGAAAAGAAAAATCAAAAAGGTAATGTAGAAGTTACTATGGATGAAGAGGGTGGTGCAGAAATTGCATTTGACCCTAGTGCGATTACTGAAGAAGGTGGCCAAGATCATTTTGAAAACCTAGCAGACTTTTTAGGAGATGGTGTTTTAGAACCATTAGGTGCTAAAATGGTAGATCACTATAACGAATACAAAGAATCACGTGGTGATTGGGAAGACACTTACAAAAATGGTTTAGATCTTTTAGGATTTAAATTTGAAAGAAGAACAGAACCTTTTAGAGGTGCATCCGGTGTTAATCACCCTGTACTTGCTGAAGCGGTTACACAGTTTCAAGCGCAAGCTTACAAAGAATTATTACCAGCTGATGGTCCAGTTAGAACTCAAATTTTAGGAGCAGTGGATACTGCTAAAGAAGAACAGTCTAAACGTGTTAAAGATTTTATGAACTATCAGATTATGGATCAAATGAAAGAATACGAACCAGAGTTTGATCAAATGCTTTTTTACCTCCCTCTATCCGGTTCTACTTTTAAGAAAGTTTACTATGACGATCTTTTAGGTAGAGCCGTTTCAAAGTTTGTACCTGCGGATGATTTAATTGTTCCGTACTCTGCAAATAGTTTAGAAGATGCAGAGGCAGTAATTCACGTAATAAAAATTTCTGAAAACGATTTAAGAAAACAACAAGTAGCAGGATTCTATAGAGATGTAGAATTAGGATCACCACCTGTTGTAGAAAATGAATTACAAGATAAAAAATTAGAACTTGAAGGAATTGCTAAAGATGGTCAAGAAGATCAATATACTTTGTATGAAGTTCACACTAATTTAGATTTAGAAGGTTACGAAGATATGGGAGAAGATGGTGAGCCTACAGGAATTAAACTTCCTTATGTTATAACTGTATCTCAAGCAGGAAATAAAGTTTTATCTATTAGAAGAAATTATGCTGCAGAAGATCCATTAAGAAAAAAAGTAAATTACTTTGTACAATTTAAATTTTTACCTGGAACTGGTTTCTATGGTTTTGGTTTAATTCATATGATTGGTGGTTTAACTAGAACTGCAACAGCAGCATTAAGACAACTTCTTGATGCAGGAACTTTAGCAAACTTACCAGCAGGATTTAAGTCTCGTGGTATTAGAGTTAGAGATGATGCACAACCATTACAACCTGGTGAGTTTAGAGATGTGGATGCTCCTGGCGGAAACATCAAAGATCAGTTTATGACTTTACCTTTCAAAGGACCCGATGCAACATTATTACAATTAATGGGTGTTGTAGTTTCTGCAGGTCAAAGATTTGCAGCAATCGCTGATATGCAAGTTGGAGATATGAATCAACAAGCTGCAGTTGGAACTACAGTTGCATTATTAGAACGTGGCTCACGTGTGATGTCCGCAATCCACAAAAGACTATACGTTGGTCTTAAACAAGAATTCAAATTATTAGCAGAAGTATTTAAAACATACTTACCACCGGTGTATCCATATGATGTGCCAGGTGCAAGACGTGAAATTAAAGTACAAGATTTTGATGACAGAATAGATATATTACCTGTAGCAGATCCAAACATCTTCTCACAGACGCAAAGAATCTCACTGGCACAAAGTCAATTACAACTGGCGCAATCAAATCCTCGTATGCATAATTTATACCAAGCGTATAGATCTATGTATGATGCGCTGGGTGTGAAAAATGTAAATGCAATCTTGCCTCCGCCTGCTCCACCACAACCAATGGACCCGGCATTAGAAAATTTAATGGCAATTAATGGAAAACCATTTCAAGCATTTCCAGGACAAGACCACAAAGCACACATTGATGCGCATTTAAGTTTTATGTCTATCTCTATGGTGCAAAATAATCCTGCAGCAATGATGAGTTTACAAAAAAATATACTTGAACACATTTCATTTATGGCACAAGAACAAATTCAATTAGAATTTGTAGAAGAAATACAAGAAATGCAAATGATGCAACAACAAATGGCACCAATGATGCAAAATCCACAGATGATGCAACAGAATCCACAAATAATGCAGATGCAACAACGTGTTCAACAGCTAACACAAACTATTGAATCAAGAAAAGCGAAGTTAATTGCAGAAATGATGATAGATTACGCTAAAGAAGAAGACAAAATTAGTTCTGAAGTAGGTGGTGATCCATTATTAAAACTAAAATCACGTGAATTAGATATAAAAGCTAAAAATGATCAAGAACAAGCAGCGAATAGAGAAGCAAGATTGGATTTAGACACTATGAGAGCGATGATGAATGACCAACAACACGATGAAAAGCTAGAACAAAACGAAGAATTAGCTGGACTACGTGCAGGAGTCTCTTTGGCTAAACAAACAATGGCTGATCAAAGCAAGATTCACGATTTCGGTAGAAATTTTAATAAAAAATAGATATAACCTACAACTTAAGGAGTTAACTATGGTTAAAAATAGAAAAAATGGTAGAGACAACGTAAAAGTTGTACCTGAACTTGGTGCTAACGCAAAAGGCGAGCAACAAGGTGGGATTCCAGTTGAAATGACTGATCCATTTACATCACAAACAGTAGATGTAAGAGGTACGAAGCGTATGCGACCAGATAAAAAACCTGTAAAAGCAACTTGGTACTAGTATGTGGTTATCAGCAATTAAATTAGCTGTCTCTGCTGGTAGTAAAATTTATGCTAACAAGCAGAAGGCAAAAGTCGCGATGTCTGATGCTCAACTGTTGCACGCAGAACGACAAGCCCGAGGTGAGGAAGCTTACCAAGGCAAGTTGTTAGAGGCACGTCAAAATGATTACAAGGACGAGTTCGTTCTCGTAATTTTGTCGGCGCCAATAATTGTGCTCGCGTGGGGAGTCTTCTCGGAGGATCCTGGCGCTCTCGATAAAGTGAAAACTTTCTTCGAACATTTCGCGGCACTCCCGACTTGGTTCAGTACCCTTTGGATTTTAGTCGTCGGATCAATTTTTGGAATTAAGGGTACACAAATCTTTAAAAACGGAGGGAAAAAATAATGCCAAATAGAAGATTTAACACACAAGTAGCTCAACCACTTAAAACAGGTGGCAGAGTTAAAAAAATGGGTGGCGGAATGTCTACTAGAAGAAGAGATATGAAGTCAGGTTATTACCCAGATGATATGGGTATGAAAGGTGGAGCAATGTATAAAAAAGGTGGATCTGTTAAAAAGAAAAAACAGGGCTACAAAGATAGAAAAGATGAATCTATTGCAATGAGAATCAGAAAGAAAAGAACTAAAAAGCAATTAAAAGCTTCAAGAGATGATTCTTACGGTAAGTTTGGTTCTAAAGCTAAAAAATCTGGAAAAATAAACAAGTAGTTTATGGCAAAAGATTTTATACAGAAGGCTATTAAAAAGCCGGGAGCTTTGCGTAAATCTTTAGGAATAAAGAAAGGCAAAAAGATTCCAGCTTCTAAATTAAAAGCCGCTGCGAAGAAAAAAGGTAAGCTAGGACAACGTGCTAGATTTGCTATGACTTTAAATAAATTAAGGAAAAAATCATAATGAAAAAACTAAAACCATTACCAAAAGGTAAAAAATCTAAAGGCTTAAGAAAACTTCCTAAACCAGTTAGAAATAAAATGGGCTTTATGAAAAAAGGTGGGAAGGTTAAGTAATGGCTAAACTTTGTCCTAAAGGAAAAGCTGCAGCAAAACGTAAGTTCAAGGTATATCCTTCAGCTTATGCTAATATGTATGCTTCAAAAGTTTGTAAGGGCAAAGTTAGAGCTAGTGCAAAGAATGGTGGTTTCATTGCACGAGGTTGTGGCAAAGTAATGTCAGACCGAAGAAAGAAAACGAAGATTGCCTAATGGGAGATTTAAAGAAATGGGTAAACGAGAAATGGGTGGACATTGGAGCTCCCAAGAAGGATGGCAAATATCAACCTTGTGGAAGAAAATCATCAACAGGTTCAAAAAGAAAATACCCGAAGTGCGTTCCACTTGCGAAAGCCACACGGATGACAAAAGGCGAAAAGGCCTCTGCTGTCA
>WLWG01003009.1_pt1 | contig 11980 bp, 9 predicted proteins | sample 6712871 | NCBI WGS metagenome assembly WLWG01 (sample SAMN12718693, study PRJNA515312) | sponge metagenome | isolation source: marine sponge | host: Mycale hentscheli | place: New Zealand: South Island, Marlborough, Capsize Point | collected 2003-05-01 | reverse complement strand
GATTAGGTGTGCGGCAAGGTAGCAGCCATCTTGACCAGTGATGCCAGTGATGATGGCAGCAGGATGATTTTTGGGGCCGATCGGCATAGTCAGTTCTGAACGGCTACCGATAAGTAAGCCAATAAAGTTTGAGATCAATTTTAAGATAAATGGAGTTTAGCAAAACAAACTCTATTTATAGAAAGGCTACTGAGCGAAGCTCTTTTTTTCAAAAAACCAGCGAGCCGTTGCTTCCAATCCCTCGTCTAAGGAATGTTTTGGCTTCCAGGCAAGGACAACACTGGCACGGTTGGCATCAAGAAGATTTGATCGCAGGTCTCCAACTCGTTCAGGACCGTATGTGGGGTCAGGGAGGCTTGGTTTTTTACCAGCTTGTGCAAGGAGCTGTTCTATCTTTGTGCGCAAGATTTTTTCGAGTGTATTGACGTCAGTGCCAATTCCCGTGCCGATATTCAGGGGAAGTATTTTTTTCTCTCCAAAATTCTGCTCCGCTAAAGAAAGTGCAGAGAGATTCGCTGCAGCAACATCAGGGCCGTAGACATAATCACGAATATATTTTCCATCACCATTGATACGAGCAGGATGCCTATCAAGGAATTGGTTGCAGAAAATAGCGACTACTCCGGCTTCACCATGAGGATTTTGTCGAGGTCCGTAGACATTTGAATAGCGTAGTGCAATTGATGACAACCCATGTTCTCGAGCATAGAAATCGAGATATTTTTCACCAACCCACTTGGTAATGCCGTAGGGACTTGTCGGGTCTGCTGGTGTTGTCTCTGGGGCAGGTGTTGAAACATCTCCGTACAGGACGCCACCGGAGGATGCGAAGACCATTCGCTTACAACTTGCAGAGACCGCTGCGTCGAGCACAGAAAGAAGACCAAGGCAATTGATGTCTGCGTCTAACAGAGGTTCACGAACAGATCGACTAACGGATAGTTGGGCTGCCTGGTGACACACAGCGTCAGGTTGAAACTGTCGAAAAATTTTTGTGACGCTGACTGTATTCCGAATATCAACATGATGAAGTGGCACATCATGAGGAACATTTTCAGATGACCCACTTGAAAGATCATCAATAATCTCAATTTCGTGACCAGATTTGAGGCACGCATCGACAATATGGCTGCCGATAAAACCCGCGCCACCGGTAACAATAATTTTCATGATGAACTGGAAATGTGATGAACTGGAAATGGGGGTGTCTAGTTACACCCAATCACACAGTGAGTCCTGTGGCAACTGGCGATGCTTAAGGAAAGCATTAGAGGTTTTTACCCTTTTAATTTCCCTAGCAGGCTTCCGAAGGAGAATTTTTCTTATGCAGCGTGGCTGCCGCGAAGTTGCGTTTCTTTTACAACGAGTTCCTGTTTGGCAATTCCAAGATCGTTCGTGACCATCATTTCAACGAGCTGTTTAAAACTTGTCTGCGGTTTCCATCCCAGCTGTTCACATGCCTTGGTAGAGTCACCAAGAAGGAGTTCGACTTCAGCGGGACGGTAATAGCGGGGATCAATTTCAACATGATCTTCATAGTCAAGCCCAAGCTGACTAAAAGTCTTCTCACAAAAGTCTCGAACAGAATAGAGTTCATTCGTTGCGACAACGTAATCATCAGGAGTTTCTTGTTGAAGCATGAGCCACATTGCTTCTACGTAGTCACCTGCAAAACCCCAATCTCGTTTTGCATCGAGGTTGCCGAGGTACAGTTTTTCTTGGAGCCCCAATTTAATACGAGTTGCCGCGCGGGTTATTTTACGAGTGACAAAGGTCTCGCCTCGCCTGGGACTTTCATGATTAAAAAGAATGCCACACGATGCGTGAAGGTCGTAGCTTTCGCGATAGTTGATCGTAATCCAGTGGCTATACACTTTTGCGACGCCATACGGGCTCCGCGGATAAAATGGAGTGGTTTCCTTTTGTGGTGTCTCAACTACCTTTCCAAACATTTCGGAACTGGAGGCCTGATAAAAACGAATTTGACGACCGGTATCGTCCTGTACATCCCGAATCGCCTCTAGGAGTCGCAATGTACCTACAGCAGTTACATCGGCGGTATACGTTGGTTGATCAAAACTGACGCGAACATGACTCTGAGCAGCCAAGTTATAGACCTCGTGCGGTTCAATTTCTCTGAGAAGCCGCATTAATCCATTGCCGTCTGCGAGATCTCCATAGTGCAGATGTAACTGGGGATCATCACCGAAGATAAGATGCTCAATTCGCTCGGTCCCAAATGTACTTGAGCGTCGCCGGAGACCATGTACTTCATACCCTTTTGCTAGAAGAAGTTCCGCCAGATAGGAACCATCCTGACCAGTTACTCCAGTAATGAGTGCTCGACGCGTCATCATATTTCTCTGATTGAATTGAAAGTAGGTAAAGGCAGAAATTCCACAGGACGAAAGTGATCGCCCGCGTTGTTTATGCGGCGGAGACTACTAATATGCTGAGTGGAACGAAACAGCATTTTTTGCTTTTGAGCAATGTTTTTTGCCTCTTTTTAGCAAACACAATGACCGAATCTCCTGAATTCAAGTCATTGCTCGAGTAATGTCCGGTAGACATCAGCATATCCTTTCGCAGCGGCTTGCCAGGAAAAGCCAGCTGCATGCTGTTTACTACGGGTCGCTGATTGTGGATCACTGTCAAAAGCTCTCAAAGCATTTTGAACCGTCTTAGCCATTTCAACCGGTTCGTAAGAATAAAAAAACCAGCCGCTTCCGCCAGTAATTTCTGGAAGACTTGTGCGGTTGGATACAACCACAGGTTTTCCAAATTGCATGGCCTCGAGTGCTGGAAATCCGAATCCTTCCGTCAAAGACGGAAAGACGAATACGTCACAATTTTGGTAAAGCCATGCCCTGTCCGTGTCAGAGATTACTCCAGGCAGAAGAACCTGGCTTGTGAGTCCGGATTGAATAGTCTCTTGAATAACCTTTTTTCCATACGATGTTTCTTTTTTGCCAGCTATGACGAGTTGATAGTTTGGTAAGTGTTTCATCATCTCAATCAAAGTGTGAAAATTCTTGTGCTTCAAAAAGTTGCCAATAGAAAAAATAAATGGCTTTTTTGGTGCCCATGAAGGTCGATTGTGAGAAATTTTAGAGGGTGGTGAAAGGCCGTTTGGAACAACATGAATGGTCTTTGACTCAACATTGATGTGTTGAGCTAAATCAGTCGCTGAATATTTTGAAACAGTGACAATAGCACTTGCCCGTGTCACGAGCTTTTGGACATGGGCAAGCCGCTTGCGAATGCGTTCTGGCTGATCGCCAGTGTCTGCCATGTGTAGAAAATTCAGATCATGTACGGTTAGGACAACGGGTATCCGTTCATCAAATGGCAAATACTTTGATGTCTGATGAGTTACATGCCAAAGCGCAGGTCTATCAACTTTATGAAAGTGACGGCCAATAGGTCGCACCCATCGCTGAAAACTCTCTTTATTCCAAGGACGGACTTTTATGCTGCTGTAATTGGCATTTGGTGTCGCTTCAAAATAATGGTCACTACCGTCAGGTAAAAAAAAGACAGGCTCAAAACAATTATCTGAGCGAGCAAGTAGCTCTTGAGCAAGGTAAAGAGAGAAGCGACCCAGACCACAGTTGATATGACGAAGTTTTTCGAGATCGATAACAACCCGAGGCAATATGCCGGGCTGGTTCATTTTTGTGCTGAGTGGTGTACCAGTGCGATTTGTCGAATTCATAAAGAAGCTATTGAGTACTGAGAATTCTTGCCGAATAGCAATATTTCAGTTTTCCTACTCGCATGAAAGATGGATTTAAGTCAGGTGCGAGATTTTTTGAATAGAGGGCGTTTCCTGCGAGAAACGGCTCACTGTTGGAACGGAATGCCTTCCGTGCCATATTGTGTTTCGAGTAATAAACAATTCTAGGCTGAGGTGCTCTTGCATCAGTCAGTCCCTCGTATTTGATTCTCAGAAAAGGCAGCTATGAAAATCCATGAATTTCAAGCGAAAGAACTCTTGCGGGCCGCGGGTGTACCGGTCTTGAAGGGAAAGGTTGTGCGAACTCCTGAAGAGGCAGTAAATGCATTCAAGTCTCTTGGGGCTCCAGTCTGTGCAGTGAAAGCGCAAATTCATGCGGGCGGTCGTGGGAAGGGTCAGGTAGAGGGATCGGAGCAGCGTGGTGTCGAACTTGCCAAGTCGGCAGATGATGCTTCCCGAATTGCACAAGGTCTCCTCAACAAAACACTTGTGACTATTCAGACAGGGCCAGAAGGTCAAATTGTTCGGCAGGTATTTGTTGAGAGTGGTTGTGATATTCAGCAAGAACTTTACTGTGCCATTCTTGTAGATCGAGCAGCAGGATCACCGGTACTTATTGCAAGTACTGCTGGGGGAATGGATATTGAAGAAGTAGCAGTGAAGACACCAGAACTGATTCTGTCGGAACCATTTGATCCGGACCGTGGACTAGGTGCCTACCAGGCTCGTCTCATAGCGTCAAAGCTTGGCCTGCCGACGGCTAGTTGGCGATATGCAGTGCAATTTTTTCAGGCTCTTTGCAATGCATTTGTTTCACTCGATGCATCATTATTAGAAATCAATCCATTTGTTCTCACTGGAGATCAAACTCTGGTAGCTCTCGATGCAAAAATGACATTTGATGATAATGCGATGTTTCGTCACAGAGATGTCCTGTCACTTCGCGATGAATCAGAAGAAGAACCAGCAGAAATCCGAGCCGATGCTGCAGGGTTATCCTATGTGAAACTGAACGGAGAAATAGGCTGTCTTGTGAATGGTGCTGGTCTTGCGATGAGTACGATGGACCTCGTGAAGTTCCATGGTGGTGAACCAGCTAATTTCCTTGATGTCGGAGGCGGGGCAAATGTTGAACAAGTAACCGAGGCATTTCAGATTATCCTTTCGGATAGCAATGTGAAGGCAATATTAGTCAATATTTTTGGTGGTATTATGAGATGCACAACAATTGCAAATGCCCTTGTAGAAGCTTCCAAAACAATAGGTTTTACCGTACCTCTCGTGGTCCGATTGGAGGGCACTGAAGTAGAAGAAGGCAAGAAGATTCTTGCCTCAAGCGACACCTCAATTATCACAGCAGATGGGCTTACTGATGCTGCTCAAAAAGTGGTTGATTCGATAAAAGCGTGAGCACTGTTTTCTTTTAGTCTTTGTACCTCTTTAGCTATAGCAAATTTTCATGAGCATTCTTGTCGATCGTAATACACGTGTTATCTGTCAGGGCATTACCGGAAAAGTTGGTGAGTTCCATACGCGAGGCTGCCTTGAGTATGGAACAAGAATGGTAGGAGGCGTTACTCCGGGTAAGGGGGGAGAAACGATTGCAGATCTTCCTGTTTTCAATACAGTTGCTGAAGCACGTGATGTGACAGGTGCGAATGCGACGATGATTTTTGTTCCACCACCCTTTGCGGCGGATGCAATTCTTGAGGCCGTAGCAGCAGAAATTGAGCTTGTCATAGCGGTTACAGAGGGTATACCCGTGCTCGATATGGCACGAGTTTTACCTGCGGTTGAAAATTCCAAGAGTAGACTTATAGGTCCAAATTGTCCTGGAGTCATTACACCTGGTCAATGTAAAATTGGTATTATGCCGGGCTATATTCATACACCAGGAAACGTCGGTGTCATGAGTCGTTCCGGCACGCTTACGTATGAAGCAGTGTGGCAATTAACTCAGCTTGGTCATGGACAGAGTACATGTGTTGGCCTCGGTGGTGATCCTTTGGTCGGATCAAGCTTCATAGATATCTTGGCACTTTTTGAACAAGATGATGATACGCACGCTATTTTAATGATGGGGGAAATAGGCGGCTCAGCCGAAGAGGAAGCAGCAGCCTATGTGAAGGAACATGTCACAAAGCCCGTTGCAGCTTTTATAGCTGGCCGTACGGCCCCTCCAGGAAAACGCATGGGGCATGCTGGCGCGATTATTTCAGGTGGCAAGGGAACTGCCGAGGCAAAGCTAGAAGCACTTCGCGATGCAGGAATTGAGATTGCAGAAACTCCAGCTGATATGGGGACAGCAATGGTTCGTGCAATGCAAAGGAAAGCCTGATCGAACACTGATCACAAATGTTTTGCCCGTAGCGTGCATCCTTATGTATTTATGCTGGAGTTTTTTTGTCATGTTGGCCTCAAGGCAGCGGGCCTAAACATGCAGTGCGTCATCTATTCTGCTGGGTTAGTTGGGGATTCCTCTGGATCAACAGTGATCTCTTCTGAGGTCTCAACGGGATAAAGACCCTCCCAGGTCGCCTGGTTCACCCGCCATCGCCACCAATTATTTTCCTGATATCTGTCCAAGAGACCAACAAAGCGCTTCAGGTCTTTTTCTTCAGGAGGTGCAATACTCGCGTGTTCTGTGAATTGACCGTCACCATTATCGTCAAGGTATACCACCTCATCGTCATCGCGTTGTTTATTGTTGTTTAAATCAACAAAAGGTTCACTCCAGATATTTGGTGGTGGCGGTATGAAAGGGGCAGGAATTTCTCCTGCTGGTGGGTTTGTTGGCTCTGGTGGAAGCGGTTTTTCAGGGTATTGAGGTGTGTCATTCTCATTCACAACACTTGGCCAGACTTCTCCTTTGAGTAACTGATTTCGTTTATCACTGTCGGGTTCGATAATGCGTGCAAAGGTTCGTAGCATAGGTGTACCGAAATCAAATTGGAGCTCTGAAGGGTTTAGCCGGTAACTTTCTGGAAGTGGCATAAGAGAAAGTGCGATGAGAACCCCCCCTGCAGCGACATAACCCGCTGTCCCACCAATAAATGCACCACCAATTTTATCAATCACTGAAAGAAGAGGAACTGATTCGCTGGGAATATATTTTTCAATAAGCATGTGAATACCAACAGCGGTTCCGATTGCCAAAATAAATAACGCCGCAGGGAATGCGTAACTAGGGGGCATATCAATGGCGATAAGGAGTTTCGTGAGTGCTGGGATGAAAGCCATTGTCACGACAAAGGCTACAAGAGCCTGCATTCCAAAAAGTACAGACCGAAACATCCCATGCATGAAACCATATGCAATACAACCTACAACAATGGCAACTGCAAGGAGGCCTGCTATCGTTTGAAAAATTCCTGCTAAAGGTAACATCATATGATTTTCTTACGTAATGAAATAAATTTCATGAACGGTACACTCTTACTTTGCGACGCGCATAACCTCGTTGAGACTTGTAATCCCAGCAATCACTTTTCGAATACCAGACTGCTTGAGCGTTTTCATTCCAGATTTTCGGCCAGCTTGTCGAATATCCTGAATCGATGGTCGAGCCACGAGCAGATCTCGAATGTTGGCATCAAAAACAAGCAATTCATGAATTCCGGTACGGCCTCGATATCCTGAGTCGAGGCATGATGTGCATCCAACTTCCTTATAGAGTGAGATTTGCTTTTCGGGAGGAAGCCCAAGTTTTTGCAAAAACTCATTAGGAGGGGTGTACGCCTCTTTGCACCTCTTACAGAGCACCCGAAGGAGACGTTGTGCCAGCACTGCTGATAAAGCAGACTGTATGAGTGTTGTATCTATTCCAATATCAAGAAGACGGGTGATTGTTGTAGACGAGTCATTTGCGTGCAGTGTTGAGAAAACAAAATGGCCGGTCAGTGCTGCCTGCATGGCAATTTCGGCCGTTTCCTTATCTCGAATTTCTCCGACGAGAATAACATCTGGATCTTGCCGCAATGTGGACCGAAGTATATTGGCAAATGTGAGGTCAGCAGCAACATTGACAGCAGTTTGAGAGATGTTGTCGAGTCGATACTCAATTGGATCCTCAATGGTGACAATATTTTTTGAGAAGACATCCAGTTCCCCTAATGCCGTATAGAGTGTTGTTGTTTTGCCTGATCCTGTGGGACCGCAAACGAGCAGCATGCCATGGGGTTGGGTAATGATCTGACGCATCTTCTTTGTGACAGATTCACTCATTCCAATGCCTTCAAGACCATTTTTTACGATCGCGCCGTCAGAATCGAGTAGCCGCAGGGCCATTTTTTCCCCAAAGTTTGTCGGGCCTGAGGCTGCACGGATATCAAACTTACGGCCTTTGAAAAGGACTGCAAATGTCCCATCCTGTGGTCGCCGCCGTTCAGCGATATCCATATCCGAGAGTACTTTGAGGGCAGAAATTGATGCCTTTCCTTCTGCTGCCCAGAGTGTTGTTAGATTTTGCATGACACCGTCAACTCGACAACGCACTGCTATCTCTTCACCGCTCTTTGGTTCAAAGTGTACGTCAGTGGCACCGTTCTTAATCGCTTTTTCAAATAAGTCCTGAACAATCTTTATGGACTTCGAACCGGCTCTATCCATTCCCTTGCCCTGCCCGTCAATTGGCGACCCATCTTTTTTGAGGAGAACAACGGAACCATCTTGTTTGGTAGAGGAAAGTTGTTGCATTGATTTGTTGAGAAGCGACTCAACACTATCGATCCCTAAACTTCCTGCAAGTCGAATCAAAGTCTTCTTAAGAAAGGCAACACACAAGATGCGTTCTTGTGCAGGTGCTTTCTTGTCTCTTGAGAATGTGTAGAAAAAGAGAGCTATAGTCAATCCAACGGCAAAAATAGGAGTTGTGGAGAGCCCCCACATAATAGTCACCAAAAAAAAGACAGCACCTATGCAGACAGAAGCTAATGGCCATGACGACTCACCAAAAATTAACTCGGAGTCGGAGGCTATCCATATAGATGACGATGCCCATACGATACTGAGCAAAACCCAGAGCCCACCAAGCCAGAAAATGTGAGTCAAGTTATCTGGGTGAATCCAAAAATCCATTATGATTTTTCTTAGAGCTTGTTATGGCAAGAGACACTGTACGTTCAAGTTTATAAATGAGTCGAAGACACATGCGCTGCTCGTATGAGAAAAATAGTGTATCGCAATGGTTTTCAATCGATAACATAAGTCTTTTGCTAAAGGCTGAAACCGAAGTCTTGACCCATATGATAAATAGTAGATTCGAAAGGTTGTCAACACAACCTTCAAGAAGTTATCACCCTTGAAAAAGGCAACTCTGTTACACATGCGGATGTTTTTTTACTAATATTCATAAAATTATTCAGTTGTAGGAAATAGTAGAGTCACAAATGAGTATGCATGCCAATACGAGTAACGAGACCTCGTTGAAAGAGACACTTTAGTCATCCGTCAGCTTTTCGATATGTAGCCGTCCACGGCATTCCAAGGCAAGACCTCACTGAGAGTTTTTCCTCTTTTTGATCTCGAGTAGAACGCTTTCGGTATCACTGCCAGGAATTGGCCAGTTTGCGATACGCCGCGCAGTTACTTTTTTAAGAAATCCTCGATGGCGAGATTCTTGTTTCTCGGCGTCCCATCGTGGCCCTTTGATGACCAGAAGCCGACCATAGGAGCTACTAATTGGTTCAAACCAAGTCAGTAATTTCTGGAGTGGAGCAACAGCCCGGACAACGAGTGTATCAAATGAACAGCCTTGTGCGTTCGTATCGAGAACAACTTGTTGTGCTGGTTTATGGTGAACTGTTAGAGGTAAACCGAGTTCATCGAGAATAGACTTTAATGCTGCAATACGTTTTGCTGACGTGTCTGATAATTCGACTGTGAGATCACTACGCAAGATAGCCAGTAAGACACCCGGTACGCCTCCTCCTGTCCCAACGTCAAGAACCCGTTCGTTGGTTTTTATGTGCGGGCATATGGCAGCAGTGTCAGTAACATCTCGCTGAACAAATTGCCGTACTTCAGTATGCCTAGTAAGATTCAGACGATCATTCCAGGACCATAAGATTCTGGCATAGGCAGCGAGTTCAGGAATGACCTTGTCAGGTACATCAAGACCAAGTTGCTGTATCTCGTTTTGTATTGCTTCAGCAAGGAAATTCTTAGATTGATTATAATGTGATTGCATGAAGTTTTGAATATCATTGAAATACGAGACAAAGACCGAATATCAAGTGCACCCAAATGGCTCATATTTTTTTAATGCCAGTGATTCAATGCATGCTGCATCTATCGAGCTGTAATTCGTCGGGCGACCGGCTGCGAGACAACAGGCTCTAAAGTCTTCCGGATCTCATTCAGTGCAGTGGCAAGTGTTGCGTCATTTTTAATAATTTGGCCAGTGGCATCTGGGCGAGCGGTTTGCTGTACCCAGAGATCTGGTGAGACGCCGACACGACTGTAAGGTTTGCCGCTTGGAGAGTAAAAGTGAGCAGTGGTCAATCGCATGCCAACACCGGCTACATCCATTGGAAAAATTCCTTGAATCGATCCTTTTCCGTAGCTTCGGGATCCAATAATTTTGCCACGGCCATGGTCTCTTATCGCTCCGGCGAAAATTTCACTGGAACTTGCGGAATCACTGTCAATGAGAAGGGTAAGTGGCATGTGCCAGGTGCCACTGTGACTTGCCGTGTAGTTAAAATCTTCTTCAGGACTACGACCCCGTGTTGCCACAACGAGGCCACGGTCAATAAATAAATCAGACACATCAACAGCTGCCGAAAGAAGTCCACCAGGATTTCCTCGCAGATCAATAATAAGAGATCTCATACCGGAGGCATTAAGTTGACGCATTGCGGTATCAAGGTCAGAGGCAGTTTTTTTCTGAAATGACGTAATATGAAGATATCCAATTCCATTCATGCGATCGAGCAACTCAACATCTTCTATGCTTGGAATTTCAACATGCTCGCGTCGTACCGTCATAGCCCGTGCTGGCCCAACCCCTCGTAAGACAGCGAGTGTTACACGTGACCCTTCTGGTCCTTGGAGCATTTGTGCAGCTGCATCGACATGCAAACCAGCAATAGGTTTTCCAGCGATACCAATCAAATGATCACCAGCTTTAAGTCCAGATCGCTCGGCAGGACTGCCGGAAATGACGTGTACTACCAACAGACCATCTTCGGCACTTTTTAACTCGACACCAAGGCCAACAAAGTTGCCCTCAATTTGAGCGTAGAGGTCGTTGAGCTGGCCTGTCGTTAGAAAGGCGGAATACTCATCAAGACCACCGACAGATGCGGCAGTCATCTCGAGGAAAGTAACAGCTGGGGGAACACCAACTACTGATTGTGCAGCACGTGCAATCCAAATTACAGCAGTCTCTGCGTCAGAAAGTGTTGCAATGCTACGACCTTCAAGAATGTGCAGTATATGCCGTTGAAGTAATGCAATGCGGTCCGGTGTCGCCTGACGTGCATGGATAGACTGAAATCGTCGATCACTAATTGCAACCTGAAGGGCTAAACAACCACGGCTAATAAGTTTATGAAAGTCCGGATTGGTAACGTGATGAGAGTTTATGCGTCCCAAGCATTCCACAAAAAGGTGCCGTGCTTCCCCTTCAGTGATTTGTCGAAGGGCCTCTTGGTAAGCTTTTTCAGCAGACCGACGATCCAGGTCACAATGAATCTTTGCCAAATCATATCGCTGATAAAGCTCATTGGACAGGTTGCCTTTGCGGGCAGCTGATTCACAAAGACTTACTAACTCTGGCCATTGACCAGCAGCCTCAAGTTGTGTTGACCGAACCGCCAGATCATCAACAGCAACTTCACTCGCATCGGTGAAAATTGTTGGCTGGATGGCGAGGACACTACCTACCAGAATGGCAAAAATAGTCTTTAAAAAAGAAATGCGCCACGGCCTAATAGGACATCGATGAGAGGTCACGGTCGACATGTGAAGAGAGGTGGTAGCACGCACAGGCAATCCGTTTTTCTAGCCAACATTCAGAGCGGCGAACAGCGGTCGATCCCGTGACCGCAAAGGATTATGGATCACGTTTGGAAGCTGGTCAAAAACTAGCTGGACACAAACATGAAAACTTGGAGGCTTCGAGCCCGCAGGCTCGGCCTGATTGCTGTAATCCGCATTTTTCAATCGATTTTCCCGATTATGCTGCCACGTTGGTACGATAGAGAGACACATCAGTTCCCTTGAAATACCACATGAACACTT
>WLWG01003005.1_pt1 | contig 11995 bp, 9 predicted proteins | sample 6712871 | NCBI WGS metagenome assembly WLWG01 (sample SAMN12718693, study PRJNA515312) | sponge metagenome | isolation source: marine sponge | host: Mycale hentscheli | place: New Zealand: South Island, Marlborough, Capsize Point | collected 2003-05-01 | reverse complement strand
TGAAGATGCTGGAACTGGAGCACAAATAACAGCTACTTTAGTAAATGCCAATAGTGATATATTTATGTTATTTTCAAATAAAGCAGTAAGTGGAAATGAAACTTTACAATTATTAACAGAACCTTTAGTATTATTAGAAAATGAAATATTAAAAGTTAAAGCTAACAATGCAGATAAATTACACGTTATTGCATCTATATTAGAAATAAACAGGGATTAAGGAGAAAATATGGCGTTTAAAGAAGAAGGATCAGTAGCATACACAATGATAAATGGTAAGAAAGTACCAGTTGTAAAATGTGAAACAGAAGTAGTATTAAGAAATACTAAGACAAATAAAGAATATAATTCAGATAAAGAAGCAGAAGATGATATTGCAAACCCATCTACTAATACTAAACAAGAAGATATTATGAGATCTTTAAAGATAAAAGTAGCTGCAATGCCACCACTTGGTGCTGGATCTGATGAGGAATAATATTGTAAACTAAGTCAAATTTATATAAAATAGAACGATGGCAATAACAAACGCACAGCAAGCTAAACAGATAATGAACGAAGGTGGACCTATGGAAGATATAGGGTTTAGTATAGTTAAGCCATCTAAAAATGGTAAGAGACCAGGTTATAGAAGTGCAACTTATCAAAGCGCAAGATCTAAAAGTAGATCTAGATCCCCTAGTCCATCTAGATCATCTAATCCATCTAATAATAATCCTAATTATTCCGGTGGAAATGCTAATACAGGAAAAATTAATAATGCATCAAAATCTAACAACTCAACAAGAGGAAATAGAGTAGATACAAGAATTGATTATGATAAAAGTTATACCGGACCAGGAATTACAAATAAAGATGCTAAAAGAGTTTTAAAGAAAAGAGAAGATTTAAGAAAAGGTATAGAAAACTCTGAAATATATAAAGCTAATGAAGAAAAACGAAGAAAAGAAAAAGAGGAAGAAGATAAAGAGAGAAGAAAAAAAGAAAAACAAAAAGCAAAAAAAGAAACAAGAGATAAAAGAAGGAACGAAACAAAAGAAGATAAAAAATTAAGAAAAATGCAAAATGAGGCATTTAGAAGATTTCAACTATTAGAAGGTTATGTTGACCCTTTTGCTGATTATACAACTTTTGCAGGTAAGTCTGGAGAGGAAGCAGCTAACATGGCAGGATACAAAGGAGATCTTGAATCGGGTTTTGAATACGACAAAGATTTTTTTAGAGATTCTAAAACAGGAAAAATTAAAGATGAGTTAATTGAATTAGATGAAGATGGAATTGAACAATTAAGATATAATCTTAATGTAGGTGATGTTGATAACTACAGAACCGCATTTCCAGGTTATGATTTTACTCAAAATAGAACGTTAAATAAAAAAGTTCCAGTAAGTAGTAATTTTGAAGGAGGACTTGGAACTCTTACAAGTAATCCAGGTGGAGTTAGACCCAATGATTACGGTTTAGCTGCTGATTCTAATTTTCCAAGTGCATTAAAATTAGTTGGAGATATATTAAGACCAGAAACAGGTCTTCAAGCTCTAAATACTTTAGAAGAAGCTAGAAATGTACAAGATTTTGCAGGTAGATTTGCAGGTGGAGATAAGTCAGCTTATCAAGATTTTGAAGATTATGTATCTAGAAACAAAGTTCCTGTAACCGAAAGTAATAGAGACGATTCTCAAGACGCAATAGACCCATGTAAAGGACCTAACCCACCGGCTTATTGTACAGTAAATAATACTCCAGCCAATTCAACACCTACAAGAAACTTAGGTGGCCTTGCTCCAAGATTCGCGGGCTCTATATTTGATTTCACAGGTCTAGCTGATGGTGGAATAGCAAGAGCAGGATACATGGACGGTGGTATGATGCAAGATACTCCTGAAGGAGGAATCATGGACCTTGAATCAGGAAGACAAATGTATTTTTTAGGTAAACTAGTTAAGAAAGCAAAAAGAGCTGTTAAGAAAATTACTAAATCACCATTTGGTAAAATGGCATTATTAGGAGCAGGATTAGGTATTGCTGGAATAGGTCCAATGAAAGGACTTGGAGTTGGTAGACTTGGATTAAAAGACATATTTGCTTTTGGTAATATGGAAAAAGCTTTAAATATAACAAGTCCAGGTTTTAAAATAGGAAATTTTATAAAAAATAATCCATACAAATCAATATTTGGTGGATCAGCATTATTAGGTTTAATGGGTGGAGAAGAAAAAAAAGACGAAGCATTAGATCTTGGTCCGGAAATAGATATTGATAAATATAGATATGGAAATTATTTAGCTCCAAGGTTTACAGGATACGGTAAAGCAGATGGTGGTAGAATAGGTTATGCAGAAGGATCTAAAGAACCAGTTGCAAAAGAAACTATGCCTTTATTAGATATGGATGGTCAAGAAATGGATTTAAGAGCTGAAGGTGGTTTTGTACCGTTAGGTAGAATGGAAAGAGCAGACGATGTACCTGCAAGATTATCGAAGAATGAATTTGTATTTACAGCAGACGCTGTAAGAAATGCAGGTGAAGGAGATATAGACAAGGGAGCAGAAGTCATGTATAACATGATGAAAAACCTCGAATCCGGAGGTGAAGTATCAGAAGAATCGCAAGGATTAGATGGCGCTAGGGAAATGTTTCAAACATCACAAAGACTAGAGGAAGTATTATAATGTCAACACAAACCACAATATCAAGACCAGCAAAATTCGTAGAAGATATAGGAACTGACTTAGCCAAACAAGCCGTAGGAATGACAGGTGTACCTGTCGTATCAGGTGGTATAGGTAGTTTAACAAAAGCAGCAGGTGAAACCGCAGCAGGATTTAAAGCAAGACAAGACGCTGCAAGAGCATTTGAAGTAAGACAACAAAATTTAGCAGGACTTGCACCAAAAGTTGCTGCACAAGATGCATTACAAAGACAAGCACAAGGTTTAGCAACATCAGGTGTTGGATCTTTTCAACCATTTTTAACTGCAGCACAACAACAAGCAGGAGCTGCAGGATCAACATTAGGTGGTGTATCTTTAGGAGCGCCAACAGCTGCACAGACACAATCATTCATGTCACCATATCAATCACAAGTTATGGAAGCATCACTTGCTGAGTTTGATAGAAACAAAGCAGTACAAGAACAAGGTTTAAGAGATCAAGCAGTAGCATCAGGAGCTTTCGGTGGTGGAAGAGAAGGTGTTGCAATGGCTGAATATGATAAATCATCAGACATGAACAGAGCACAATTACAAGCAAGTTTATTAAATCAAGGTTTCAATCAAGCAATGGGAGCAAGACAACAAGACATTGCAAATAGATTTGGTCTAGGACAAGCACAACAAGGTTTAGGTGGTTTTCAAGCTGGACTAGGATCACAGTTACAAGGAATGCAAGGAACAGATATTTCACGTTTAGGTTCATTGGGCGCATTGAATCAAGCGCAAACACAAGCGGGTCTAGATGCAACTAGACAAGCAAATCAAATGGCTGCATATCAACCACAAGAACAAATACAAAACTATGCTAATATCGTTACCGGTATCATGGGTGGAATGGCTGGACAAGGATCAACTCAAACACAAGTACCTAACCCATCACCACTACAAACTGCACTAGGTGCAGCAGCTACTGGAGCAGGGATATACGGCGCACTAAAATAATATGAATAGAACTTTAAGAAGACCGATGTTTAGAAGAGGTGGTTCTACAGGAACTGGTATTACATCAGGACTTGATAAACCTAGACAGGAATATAAAAATGCGGGTATGGCAGAAATAGTAAAACAAACTAGAGATTCATTAACTCCTGAAGTACTTGCAGCATATCAACCTTATATGGAAAGACCTAAAGGAGAGGCTTTCAATAGATTTTTAATGTCTACAGGTTTAGATTTAATGGGAAGACCATCAACAGGAAACATATTTCAAACAGCAGCTTTGTCAGCAAAAGGACCAACAGAACAATTATTTAAAGATATTGATTCACAAAGACTAAGTAAAAAAGCAGCAGAAGCAGATTTATTTAAAACACTTTTACAAGGAAACATAGATATTGCATCAGAAGCAGCAGGTAATGAAGCTGGTCCAGCTAAAACCTATAAAGAAATAGAAGTTGCTAAACAGCTAGAAAGTTTAATTCCTAAAATATACGATATAGAAGCTAAAGTAAAAGAAGGAACAGCAACTGATAGTGACATGATCGAATTAGATATATTAAAAACTCAAAGAAATAATTATACAAAAAGTAATCCCATAACAGAAGGTGCGATTGATATATTTATAAAATCAAGTGAGGGTCAGACTTTATTTGGTACAATCTCTGAAAGACTACAAGATAAAAATCCAGGTAAATACGAAGAAGGAGACACTCAATTAATTATAGATGTTGTTAATGAAATTAAAAAAATACTTGGTCAATTTTCAAGTGGTGGTAGAGCGGAGTATCAAATGGGTGGTGGAGTAGACATGGCTCAACAACCAATGATGATGCCTCAAGAACCAATGACCATGGACCAAGGATCAATGGATGATGGTAAAAATAATTTAATTAGCTATGATCAATTAAGAGCAAGATTACCAAATGAAATTACCGATGATATAGTTGAGTTAATGTCAAACAGTGCGGAAGCATTAGAAGACTTTGCTATGATTTCATCACAACAAGATGTGAGTCAGTTTAACAAAAAGTACAGTGTTAATTTAGTATTACCATCGGAGGCGTAACATGGCTGATACTGCCTACGAACGATTTCTCAAAGATCCTGATAAAGAAGAAGCGGTAGAAATTGATATAAAAAAGTCCCAACCTTTAGATTTAGATCAAATTAAACTTAAAATACAAAGCGAATTATCTTCACAAACAAAACCTAAAAAACCTGTGAAGTGGTTGAAGATGCCTGATCCTAAAAATATTTTAGATTTATACTATACGTTAGAACCAACTAAAAGATTAGCTAATAAAATTGTAGGAATAGAAGATCCTAAACAACAAGCACAAAAACTTGAAGATGCAAAAGCTCCTACATTTAAAATAAATGATAGAGAAATTACTCAAGAAAGAGATTATACAACTGGTCTTGATGAAATAGCAAAAGGTATAAGTTCAGGTATTTATGATTTACAAAATAGTTTGGGTTCCTTATTGTTTGCAGGAACTGATCTTGCAGCTAATACAGATTTTCTAACTAAGTTTGAAAACATGATGAAGAAGAATCAACCTACTCGTCCTGAAACATGGAGAGGAGAGCTTACATCTTTACTTACACAATTTGGTACACCTGGAACTTTAATTGCAAAAATTACTGGAAGAATACCCGCAGTTGTTAAAATGAAAAAAGCAGCAGATGCTGTTAAGGGTGGTAAGCTTAGAAAAGTAAGTCAAATTGCATCAAGAGCAACGGAAGGTGCAACGATTGTTGGTGTTACAGATTTTTTAGCATCTGATCCTGGAAGAGAATCTTTTTTTGTAGAACCAGAAGATACAAAAGGTTTAACAGGTAGAAAAAAAGCAGGAGCAGAACTTAGAAACAGAATTAAATATGGTGCAGAAGGAACATTAGTTGGAGGTGGTTTTCCATTGGTTGGAAAATTTACACAACTTGGTTATAAGTATGGGATAGCTCCATTACTTGTTAATAAATTTGGTGTAGGTGCAGCACAATTAGGTGCAAAAGGAGTTAATGCAACTGTAATTAAACCCGTACAATTATTATTAGGTAATAAAATTGTTGCTCCATTAACAAAAGAAGTTGCAGACGGTTTACAAAAAGCAAGTAAATTTACAGTAAGTAAATTGGTAGCTCCTATGTTGGTATCAGGTATGTCTGGTAAAATTGTAAGACAATTACCTCCTTTTGAAAAATGGAGATTACAATCGGTTACATCACCTAACAAAGTAAATAGAAATATTAAAAGAATAGATAATTTTTTATCTTGGTTTAGATCATACGGTAAACAACCAAAAGATATAGAAGGTGTTAGTGAACAAGTATCTCTATACATAAAAGGTAGAGCTAGAAAAATAGATAGAACATACGAAGGTTTAGAAAAAACTGCATATAATTTAGCTAAAAAATTTGAAAACGATTACAACAAAGCAACTACTTCACAACCTATGCAAAAATATTTTTTAGATCAAGTTGATGAATTTTTAAAAGGACAAAGAAGTTTAAATGATTTACCACAAGAACTACAAGCACTATCTAAAGATTTATCTAAAGATATTAAAAGCATTGTTGGAGAGTTTAAAAAAGTATTACCTAAAGGTAGAGAAGCGGATGAGTTAGCAAAAGATTTAGCAACAGTTGAAATAAATAACATTGGTAAGTATTTAGTTAGATCGTTTCAAACATTTAGAAATCCAGAGTATGTTCCGGACGAACAAGTATTAAATAAAGCAGTTGACTATTTAGTTAATAATGTAATTAAAAAAAATATAAATTTAAGAGAGTCTGCTAGAAATACTTTTCCAAAATTAAAACCAGAACAAGCTTATGTTGAATCTGCTAAAATGCATGCAGAAGATATACTAAGAACAGGTAAAGCAGAAGGTAAGGCACCACTAAAACAATTAAAAGAAATAGGAACTCGTATATTACAAAATGATAAATTTAAATTTTTAAAAACAGGAGAAGAATTACCAAACGAAATTAAAAATTTATTAGGACCTGAAAGAAATTTAAAAGCATCTGTTGCTTATACTACATCAGAAGCTATTTCATCTATGGCTAATAAAAAAGCTGCAGATTATATAGCACAGTCCGGTTTAAAAAATGGTTGGTTATTTAATAGTGTAGAAGATGCAGTTAACGCAGGTTTTATTGGTGCACAACAAATAAAAAGTGTTCCGAGATTAGGTATAATGAAATCACAATTGTTAAACAAATGGGCTTCACCGGAATATGTGGAAGGGTTTGCAGGTATGGGAGGCACATTAGATAAATTAGTACAAATGGCTTTTTATCGTCACGCATTGCAAGCTAAGGTTGGTGTACAGATTGGTAAAACATTATACTCACCACAAACACAAGTTAGAAATGTTACATCAGCTTCTTTCTTTGCACTAATGAATGGTCACGTTGGTAGTAAAGCAAGTGTTACAGATGCAATGAGAATTGTTGCAAGAGATATATTTAAAGCAGGTGGTAATAAAATTGATGAAGTAGAATTTAATAACTATGTTGAAAAATTAGTTAGACTAGGTGTGTGGGATGAAAACGTTGTAGCATCAGAAATGAAATCAGTTTTAAGTCAAATAAAAGATGGTTCTATAAACACTACAGATGCTTTGTTTGACAAACTAATGAAGATGGCACCTACAGATAAAGTTGCAAGATTGTATGCAGGTGGTGATAACTTATGGAAAGGTTATGGTTTTGAATATGGTAAGTCACAATTATCAATGGCTTTAAAAAATTTAGATGAAGTTAAAGATTGGTTTAGATATATGGGCAAAGAATTTCAACCTATTAATCAAATTACAGGAGTTAAAAAAACATTTGACGATGCAATAGAAGAAGGTTCTGCTTATCTTTTAAGAAATACTTACCCAACATATAGTAAAGTACCTCCTGTTATTCAAGAATTAAGAAAACTACCTCTTGGAAACTTTATATCTTTCCCTGCAGAGATACTTAGAACAGGTGCAAATATTATTAGCACAGGTTTAAAAGAAGCCGCACACCCTAATAGAGGAATACAGCAGATGGGTATAAGAAGATTGACTGGTGCTTTTATGACTAGTTATGCAGTTGGAAAAGGGTTTACAGAACTTTCACAATTTTTAACTAACTCAACAGATTCACAGTGGAACGCATACAAAAGATCATCAGCTGCATCTTGGGATGCAACATCAAACTTATTAGCCGTTAAAGGTTGGAAAGATGGTGAGAGTGCTGCAATTAATTTTTCATATTTTAGTCCTTACGATAGTTTGTATCAACCATTAGATGCTGCACTTGCACAAGCACAACAACAAAATTTAAATCCACAAGAAACAGAACAATTTGTTATGAATTTAATGTTTGGAGACGAGGGTCCTGTAATGAAATTTTTAGAACCATTTATATCTGAACCTTTAGGTTTCGATAGATTTATAGATGTTACTACTAGAAATGGTAGAAAAGATGGTGGAGGATCTGTGTATACACAATCAGATGATCTTGGAGATAAATTTATTAAATCATTAACTTATGTATTAGATGGTGTTAAGCCAGGTATAATAACAAGTGGTCAGAAGATAGGTGATGCACTATCAAAAGATTTAACTAAAGGTGGTAAACCAGTTAACTTGTCTGATGAATTACTAGCATTGTTTACTGGAACACGGATCATTAGAATTGATGTTAAAAAAGATCTTAGATATTTCACATCTACAATGAATAGATTGTTAAGAGCTGTTGATGAAACGGAAGGTTTTTACAGTGTGCAAGACTTTGCACAAAAAACACCAACAGACATGGTCAACACATTTAATGAAATGCAAAAAGAAGCATATAGAATACAAAAAGATATGTATATTAGAATTAAAGACTTAGAGTTATTAGATTTAAAAAAATCTAAAATATTTGAAATTATGAAAAGGTCGGGTGCATCAAGAAAAATTATTAATAATTTATTAGCTGGAAGATTTACTCCAGTTAATTATTCTAAACCTAGATTTGAAAGTAAAGTTAGAACAGTAAAAGATCAAATGAGAAATTTAAGTAAAGATAATGAAGAGTTTAGATACAGAGCAAATCGATCTTTCTTATTTCCACAAAGAGAATTAGATAAAGTTATAGGAAAATATAATGGAATTAAATTTTTTCCTAAAACATTTAATGAAGAAACAGGACAAAGAGAAGGTGGCTACAACCCTGATAATGAAACTTATCAAGTAGATAAAGAAGGTAGATTAATCTATGATGATAATGGTCAGCCATTAAAAGAAGAAGGTTTCATTCAACAAAAAATAAAACAAATACCAAATATGTTAAAAGATATAACACTACCTGGAGCACCTGGGTTTACAAGTAAACCACAAGCAGCACCATTACCAAATACACCTCAACCCACAATAAAAACAGCACAAAATATTAACCCTCAAACAGGGTTGACACCAACAGAGAGTGCATTACTATCACCTTCAGAACAAGTTATTGCGAGACGAACATGATGATAAACAAAATTAAAAGTTTGGGCGGTGTGATAGGTTTATCCTATCGGGTTTCTTTTGTAGCGGGGGTTACAAAATAATGACTAGAAAATCTGCATTACAAAAAATAGATGAGCATGAAAAGCTATGTCGAATTATGCAGAAACAAACTTTTGAACAGATCAAAGAAGTTAAACAAAGACTTGAGCGTATGGAGAAGATGATAGTAGGTGGAGCGTTTGGAATAATAGTTGCTCTCTTATTAAACATGCTTAAATAATTATGCAATTATCAAAACACTTTACTCTTAAAGAGATGACTAAGTCGATGACAGCGACACGTAAAGGTATAGACAATACACCAGGGTCTGGTGAGATTAAAAGTCTAGGTGATTTGTGTTATGAAATTTTAGAACCACTACGTGCACACTTTGACAAGCCAGTGACCATCACCAGCGGCTACCGGAGCGAGGCGTTGTGTGAAGCAATCGGCAGCAAAAAGACATCACAACATGCGAAGGGCCAGGCGGTAGACCTAGAAATATTTGGCGTGCCCAACATTCAGACAGCTTACTGGCTACAAAACAACGTTGACTTTGATCAATTGATCATGGAATTTTTTGACAAAGATGATCCTGCAGGTGGATGGGTCCACATATCTTATAACGAATCAGGTTCAAATAGAAAACAAGTTCTTACCTTTGATGGTAAACGATACACTGAAGGCTTACCTGATATGAAATGGTCCGGTGGTAAAGTTGTAGGCTAAATCCAATCTCTTAATTCTTCACCCATAACTTCAGATGCAATATTTATTTTATTTCTTAAAGCCTTCACAATCTTCTCGTCAACAGTGTCCTCGCAAATCAGATCGATGTAAGTCACTGTTTTCTTTTGTCCTATTCTGTGTGCTCTGTCTTCTGATTGGAGCCTCTTTTCTAGATCATAACCATTAGAATAGTAGATAACAGTATTAGCTTGCGTAAGTGTAATACCATAACCACCTGTTTGAGGTGTACCTATAATAAATCTACACTTAGGATCATTTTGAAACTTACGAATAAAGTCTTGTCTATCTTCTTGTGGTGTTAAACCATAGTAATGAACATAAGAGTCTTTGCCGTAGACTTTAATTATTTTTTGTATAATTTCACCTACACTTAATTGATAGTTGGCCCATATAATAACTTTACCTTCTGTTTCCTCAAGAATAGACATTAATTCATTAAGTCTATTGCTCTCAACTTGTTGTGTGGTTCCATCATCAGCAGTTACATAACCACATGTAATTTGATGTAGTCTCATAAGCTGTGTTAGCACAGTCATAGTAGTTGTAACCTTACCATTAAGCACAGCTATTGCTGCTTTTTTCATTTGCTCATAGACTTTCTTTTGATCAGGGGTCAAGGTTATATGTCTTTTAATAAAGTTCTTTGGAGGTAGGTCCAAGCAATCTTCTTTTAATACTCTATATGAAAATTCTTTTACAGTATCTGATAGTTCACCTAAGTTTTGAAACTTATCTATTACTTGAATAGATCTTCCATGTACGTGCATCGTTTTCATTTCAGCATAACGGTTACGGAACGCGTAGTAAGAACTAAAGTCCAATAACCACGGATCAAGGAACTCACATTGTGTATATAAATCTAACGGGTTCTTTGTAATAGGAGATCCTGTCATGATTCTTTTGTACTTAGCATTGATACCTATCTTAATAATATTTTTAGTACGTCTAGCTGTAGGTGTTTTAATTGTAGTAGACTCATCAATAGCCATCATAGCTTTATGAGAGTTAATAAATTTAGTTGCAAACTTAACACCTTTTTCTGTAGACAATGCTTCAACATTCATAATTAAAATATGTAACGCACTATCTATTTCAAATAATGTATCTAATTTTTCTTGTTGTGTTTTTGTAATATTAGGCTGCCACAATACAGACACATTTTCTATGTGGTCTGGTAAGTGTATAGGGAGTTCTTGTTCATACCAAGTTTTAACAACACCTTTAGGTGCAATAATTAATACACTATCAATCTTGCCTTTGTCATACAACATAGCAACATTATCTATTAATACTTTTGTTTTACCTGTACCCATTTCCATAAAGTAGGCGTAGTTTTCTTTGTTCCAAGATTTTTCCAATGCAGTTAATTGATGTGCATAGGGTTTAGTTTTAAATTTATAATCCATAATTTTTTTTCTTCTTTCTAGTTGACATCTATATAAACATGTTTATATTGGTTGTCAATGTCAGAAAGAAAAGTTTACGTAATACAAGAAATACCAGGTAGTAAAGCAGGTACTCCTAAAATAAATATTATGGGTGCAGCTGTTTATTCTACTACGAATGATTTTAATTTTTTATTACCAGAGTTTTCTCAAATGATTTTTTCTCCTGGTCCATTAATTTATAAATTAAGAAAAGGTTTAAAAAATTATACACCAGAAGATTATTTATTATTAACAGGTGATCCTGCAATCATTGGTGTTGCATGCTCTATTGTATCTGATATTACAAACGGTAAATACAAAGTATTAAAGTGGGATAAACAAGAAAGAAAATATTATCCTATTGAGATTAATCTATACGAGAAAGGAGAAATAGATGACAATTAATTTTGAACAAGACCAACAAGACGCGATGAAGAAAACTGAAAACATTCGTTCGCTTGCAGACCAAGTAGAAATGTTAGAGGGGTTACACAAAAGAATAGAGACAAGTGAGAACAATATAAAAGATTTAAAAAAAGAATACCAACGTATATCAGGTGAGGTTATACCCACTATGATGTCCGAGATGGGTTTAGCAGAATTAAAACTACAAGATGGATCACATCTTAAAGTTTCAACGACGTATCGTG
>WLWG01003000.1_pt1 | contig 12007 bp, 25 predicted proteins | sample 6712871 | NCBI WGS metagenome assembly WLWG01 (sample SAMN12718693, study PRJNA515312) | sponge metagenome | isolation source: marine sponge | host: Mycale hentscheli | place: New Zealand: South Island, Marlborough, Capsize Point | collected 2003-05-01 | reverse complement strand
TCGCAGTCACACCCACATATACCAAAACTAAAAAATCGTGGGCAAGTTTCGTGGTGTCCTGTGCTACAGAAACCGCTTGGTCTTTTGAGTTGTCTATCTGGTGTAGGGTCTGGTCTATGATCTTCATATTTTACCTTCTTCATCGTGTGTCGGTTGACCACTTGGACTTCCATTGCTTTAGTCCAAGACGGTAACACTTGTCGTATGCTTCCTTGTAACGTGCTTCGATGCCTTCTCCTGCTTTGCCGCCGACATTTTTCTTTAGGTCGGTTGCTGCCTTGTCTAGGCCCATCAGCGCACTCTTTTGTTCTTTAGTTAGTTCCATTAAACTTCTCCTTGATGTTTGCTATTACCTGATCCATTGTAGCACCTGTAATCTCAGCAGACAACGCAAAGGTTGCCGCCAAGTCTGTAGGATGATACTTCTCGCTAGGGTCAAACGCATTAGTAGCGCAGACATTGTTGAGAAGCACTTCACTAAACTCTTCCATCGTCATGTACAGCGGGGTCTTTACCATTACAGCCACCTTACGTCTTGTGGGTCGTATTCGATATGATCCAGAGGTGTGGGGGCAGTCAGGAGAGTGCCACAAATAGCACACTCTGCGTCTGTAAAATACTGTCCCACATTGTAGTCCTCGTCAAAGCAGACCTGGACTGTAAAGAGTGTAGATCCACAGGAAATACATTCATTACTTGGTATGCCTCTGGCATTTAGTTTGTCTGTCATGTTTCTATTATACCAATCTTCCGTTTGTTTGTCAATCATCTTTTTTAATTAAACAGCGGTCCATACGGAATTCGAATCCGTGTTACCTCTTCGACAGAGAGGCGTGTTAACCACTACACTAATGGACCCTTATTGTATTTTATGTATTACGCATCCGACCAGATGCCTCCTTCCACTCACCGCTGGCGTGGTAGGATTCGAACCTACAACATTCCGATTAACAGTCGAACACTCTGCCGTTGAGTTACACGCCACTATGTTATAGGTATATTATACCAAATACCCCTGACACTTGTCAAGTCTTTTTCTTATTTATATATTGTTTAGGAATAAAGACGGGGTACAATACCCAAGACAAGAAGAGAAACAATAAAGATAATAAAAGGATAGAGAATGAACTTGTCTTGAGGATCGAAACCCATGGCTTCATTATACCACGACGCTTCCGTCGTGCTCCTTGTCTTGCTTACGCCAACGATATGCGTTTCTTAAATATACCGCCGCAAAGATGAAGCCAAAGAATGCGAACCCCCATTGCTCAGTAAAGTATCCATAGGCAACCCACATGATTTCTGCGGCTACGCCTACAAGCCAAGCCTGCCACAACTTGCGGCCTGCTAGAATCATTGCTGTCAGGTTCATAGACATTAGTATCCATGACCAGTACCATGCTATTTCATTCACTTAAATATGTCCATTCTAACTCGTGCGTCTTATTCTTTAAGATAGTTTTTTCTATCCATTTCTTTGCCCCGTAAATTGTGAAGGTACGACGGGCACCCACCCTTTCATCTAGCGTGAGGCCGTCGTCCTCCATGGTCTTATAGACTTCTGCGTAAACCCTCCCCGTTGAGGGCTTGTAGAAGCGTCCATAAAAACTCAATTGCATTTCATTCCTTACTTGGAGTTTTCTAATTCGGTCAAGTGCCGAACGAATATTGCGTCAATCTCATCAATGTGAGAACGCCCGAAACCTTCAGCGGCTTTGCGCTGGCGATCCCATTCCTTTTCAATCGCACTATATTGCTTTTGGAGGGGGGACTTACGGAATTTTTTCACAAACTTCATTTACTTCATCTCCTTGTGGGTGATATTGATTTGTCGCTATTGGGTGGGATTGCCACCTGTAAGCGTTTCCATTATACACTATCTTTTTCTGATGATTTCTTGCACTTTGTACTTTGCTGAGTCTGGTGTTAGACCATCATAAGTATCAAAGATGGGTTGAACGATTGGACGCAAACCCATGCTCTTCATTTCATCATGTGTTGCCTTGAGCCAACGAACCACATCCACAAACTTCTGCCTATTCTTTGATAGACGTTGGTACAGACTATTCTGAAATAGGAGATAATGAATTGTAACCATATCACCTGTTGCTGGGTCAAGGATCTCATCCTCTGACAGTTCTACAGGAAAGCCATGAGGTACTGGCTGATTCTTCCTAAAGATTGTCTGTGCCATTTCTGTTTTATTCATATGTTTGTCCTGTGTCGTGAGTCAATTGTAACAGAAGTTCTTGCCATACCATATCTGTTTTATGTTCATTGAACTCTTCTGATTTCTTACCGCCTTCTAGATAGATGCCGCCCCAAACGCCCCACTCCTCATGTGAGATGCCCCATTGCAAACACTCTTGGGCAATAGGACAACGGGCACACATTCTGTCAATGACTGCACGCAGGCCGATATCATTCTCGTACTTCTCAAAGAAGATATCCACCTCCATGTCTACGCACTTACCGTCTTCTTTCCAACTCAGGTCAGCCATGACTTAGGCACCTTCCAACCACGCTCTGTTAGTTTAATAACATTAACCTTGTGCCATGCACCTTGGATAAAGCGTGCGTTCTTCTTGAGCATTGCATTGGCATTCTCGCCAAGATCCTCAACAATATCAAAGTTAGATTCCCAACTAAGATTAGTGCGGCTCTTTACAATGTCTTCCATTTTGTTTAGACTCTCAACGAACATATTCTATTCTTCCTTCGGTTGTATAGACGATTTTTTTGATTTGTGCCTCCTGTATTAGGAGGCTGCACGGCAGACAGGGTTGGGAGTTTCGATCTTCGCCGTGGTTATTTACCCTAGCGACATAGATCGTAGCACCCTTGGTGTTGTCTCCTGCCTGTCGTATTGCTATCTCTTCTGCGTGATAGGATGTGTGTTCTCTTACTACATCCTCTGGTAGATAAGCGGGGTTGTTGCGATGTTTGTTACACCCTACCCCCACTACGCTGCCGCTACGCACAACGACAGCACCATGCTTCTTACGCAACTCTGACTCTCGTGCAAACGCACGAGCGACTGAGAGCCAAGAAAGATCTTTTTTACTTAACACTTTCTATCCTGTCCTTTGCAATAGAGAAGTATTCTTGGTCTAACTCTATTCCAATAAAATTTCTGTTTAACTTTGCACAAGCGATACCAGCGGGGCCGCTACCCATAAACGGATCAAGGATTGTCTCCTCCTCGTTGCTGTATGTTTTTGTCAGCCACTCCATAACAGGCACAGGCTTCTGTGTAGGATGAACCTGTTGCTGTGCAGAGAAGTCTCTACTGATGTTGAGTATAGACTTAGGGTATCTAGTTCCCTTATTCTCAAAGCCTTTGCGTGGTTTAAGACCGTACTTGTGATCGTTCTTCCTTCCAACGTATCCTTCTGGATTCTTCGACTCACGCTTATAGGGTTCACCCTCTTCCATCTGAGGGTTGTAAAGGCTACCAGGCTTCTGCGAGAATACCATGATGTTCTCATGGACTTTCATCACTCGCTTCTTTGCTAGACCAGGCGATCCACACTTATTTTTATTCCAGATAACTTCGTATCGGAACCAGTCCAACCTAGAACAAATAAGTTGAGCAGAGAAGGGTTGCGAACCAAAGATAACAATGTTTCCTTTAGGCTTTACGATGCGAGCAAACTGATCCCACATCAAGTTAAAGTCAACCACGTTGTCCCACTCAATAGATGTAGTCCCGTAAGGAGGGTCAGTAATAACATGGTCAATACTTTGATCTTCTAGCAATGACATTTGTTCTAATGCTTCACCATTAATTAACATTAGTATCGAAAGATTCCTAACTCAATGCCGTTCTCTTCTGCTTTGTTGGTCAAGGCAGACAGACGACGATTGTTTGGGTGTGCTAGGTAAGCCATGTAGTCAAACCTATCTATTCTATCTTCTGCTAACTTTGCGGGTAGTTTATGAAACTTTACTTTGATGCCCCGATTCTTAAGGCTGTTCTCTGTTAGGTTTGCAAACGAAACCGCTAGGTCATTTGTCTTGTGTGGGCCTACTGAATAGATTTGAAACTCCTTGTCTCCTGGCTTCATGGATGCTAATGCAACACCCATAGCACGCATGAGGACTTGGTAGTCTGTAAAATCTTTAGTGCCCTGTAACAATACCTTCATCATTCATTGCTTTCTCGTGTAATGCTATCTAAGATAGCCATGTGCATTTTGATTTGTTGGAACGACATATCCTCCGTGTCTATGGGACGAGCAGCGGCACGATCTGGTTCCCCGTTCTCGTCTACTTCTGTCTCCCACATAGCGTTATCGTGAACCCAGTAAGCCTTGCCTTCTACCATGGCAACGGTAACACGCTGGTGATCTTCATCTGGTGGATCTAGTTCATCGTTCATATGAATATTATACAGCACACTCTAGTTTTTGTCAAGTGTTGTATCATATTGCTGAATAATCATTCTTAAGGTATTTATCTCCTGTGGGGTTAGGCACTCATACTGCCTAACCTCATCTCGGGAGGTTTCTGTAATATCCAGCATGGGATCGCCATCGGTATCAAAAACTAAATCAATCATATCATTGATCCATAATGAGAAAACATCATTATTAAACATTGCCTCGTGATGCTTTACAACCTCAGGAACAAACTCCTCTGCCTCTTCTGACAGTCGGTAGTTTCCACCAGGCATTTCTTCGATAGCCCCAATAGACTTAAGGAACTCAATCATATCTTTATCCATTGTTTCCTCCAATTATATTATACTACATCATTCCGATGCCCTCTAAGTAAGAGTCCCAAACGGTCTTCTTACTTGGATCAGGCTTATCGAATATAGGGTCGTATTCTTCTTCTTCTCTCCACTTCTTACGAGCACTCTTGAAGTCATGTACCTCAATCATCTGATTCTGTTCACGCTTAGACAAGGACACAGAATTGTAGATAGCACCACACACAGCATCAGCCAAGTCCTTTGACTTCTTGCGAGGGTGGTCTACCTTCTTATCAGATACGATACGCAACTCTGTTAGTTCATCAAGCAGCAATTCAATCTGTGGCATGACAACACGATCCTCATACACAAGCATTGCCATGTCTTCGTAGTGTTGCTTTGCTACTGATAGCGTTGCTGTCTTAATACCTACTTGCTTTAATTCATTCTGAATGTCGAATGACTGCCAACGGTCAAAGGTTACTCTACCCAAATTGATACCCTGCCGTCGCAAACTGATGATCCAATTCTTAACTTCCGATAGATCTACTGGGCCTTCGATCTTTGGCTCCCACCAAGCAACCATATCCACTACTACGAATGGTACGATCTGCTTGTAGTCATTGAATGACTTTACCTCTACCCAGCGGTCAACGTGTGCGATAGCCACGGCACACTTGTCGTGCTTCTGTGCAAGGTCAGCGTGTACGAAATACTCTGTGTCTGGTTTAGGTTCCCAGCGTGGCTCTATTCTCTTAAACTTATCAACAGGGTTGGGGATGCTCATAGCCATCTCTAACTTGTCACGTTGCTTGAAGAATGCGTCAGAGTGGAACATAGGCATACAGGCAAAACGCATTAAGGCATCTCCTGGGTCTGTGTAGAACGCCAACTTAAAATCATCTATAGAACGTGTTGGGTTTACATCCCAAGTAGGACGCTTGATAGCAAACACACCAGGAACTTTGTAACTTATAATATGATCTTCTTCCCACTCAATGTCATAGATGTTTCCATCTGCGTTTCCTAGTTCCTCATTCATAATGAATTGATGTGTCTTTGGTATTACTTCCTTTTCATTGATTACTTCTTCATACCGTTGAGAAATGAAGTCACCCTTGTAGCGAGGGAAGGATAGAAGCACTACCTTTCCATAGTCAGGGAAGCGACTATCGACCGACGCACGGAACGCTTTGTAGATAGCGTCTGAGGTCTTAGCACCCTCGTTGCCTGAGGCAGAGGTCTGCTGGAAACCTGAAATCTCATCAAGCACAGCGAGCATAAGGTTTAGACCCTCGTGTGATTCACGCTCTGAGTGACCAGAATAAACTGTAATAGAATTATCAAACTCAATGTTATCCATCTTGCTTTCGTATTTTCCTGCGAACCAAGGTGAGCGTTCGATCTTTGAACGGAAGCCCTTGAAGAAAACGTTCTTTGCCTGCTGTGCGTTGATGGCTATGTTGATAATATCAATAGCGTCATTCGTTGGCTTGCCAAAGTATCCTGATGGATCTCTTAGACAAAGTAACTTATACACCAGATAAGCCACACCGACAGTAGAAGTAAAGTCTTTACCAGAACCTTTGCCGCATTGGAGGATAACTTCTGCTTTAGTATATTTAGCATGATGCCTTGCCCCATCTCTATCTCCCATGAACCTCTGTAAGTCTTCCATCCTGTAGATCTGACTCATAGTTTCTACTAGGTCATACTGAATGTCTGACAACTCTGGCTGCCCCAAGTAGTCAGGGGATCGAACAAACTCTCTTACACCAACGGGATACTCCTCAAATGGATTCTCGTCAAGTGCTCCTAGGAAATCATCGAAATCAATCGACATTTATTGTAATCACTTCCTCTGGTTTTGCTACATCAGCAAGGCGTTTACTTACCTCCACCTTGCATGTGTCACACTTACCTGAGACTTCCCGCAGAATCTTGACTAGGATCTCTTGCTTGTTCTCCATAGCCATTAGTTCTTCTGCGATCTCCTTGTTCTCTAGCAGTCCTGCCTTCTGTAGCATTTCGATACGCTTGTTCTCAATATCTAGGATAAGTTTAATTGCTTTTGATTTCTCTCCTAGATCTGACTGGCTATCTGCCGCATCAATAACCTCGTATGCTTTCTGAATAAGTCTGTTGTAGTGCTGGTCTGCTGTGGCTAGTGCCTCTCGTGCCCTGGCACGGATAGCATCGTTGTTGGCAATCATGCCTCGCCACTCATCAAGCAACTTAACTACCCTGGTACGGGGCATATCAAGAGACTTGGAAATCTGTATCTCTGTGCTTCCCTTTACATATTCGCTTGCTACCTTGTTTACTTCGTCAAGGTGTAGCATTACGTCTGTGTCGTTCATACACAACTCCTCATGTTAGTAACTATTATACCATGGAAAGTGGTGAGGGGCAAGGTGTTGCCGCTGCCCTTGCCCCCCAGCACTAGCAACCAGTTCCTCTTACGGTTGCATTCCAATGCTTTTTACCACTCCACTTACCATTCCAGTTCAGGGCTGTAAAGAATGCTCTGTCCTGCCAATAGCGGTTCCACCTATGTATAGGCTTATTATGTAACTTCTTTGCTCTTGGTTTTAGATAGTCACCAGTCTTCTTCGACTCCTTGACCATCATATGAACAAGTCCATCACGCCAGTTATTATCAAGGAATTGGTATGCACCTCTTGCACTTGATACCCTGTTTGCTGCCTTGTAGCGGTAGTTGCTCTCACGCTTCATCACACATTTGCGGAAACGCTCTTGACTTTTGTGGTAATGCTTACCACGGTAAAGGGAACGTTCGTAGCCCTTCAAGTCTTTTGCTCTTTCTGATACCGCTGCCTGAAATTCATCAGGCATTTCTTCTTTCCTGTATTCAATTGTTCGTTCTTCTAACAGAAAAGGTGCGGCTTGTGGCTGCACCTTATCTACTGTCGCTACCTTAGTTGGCGGCGTAGCCTCTGCTGTCGTACAAGCAGTCAATGAGATTGCGACTGCTGCAATAACGGCTATGGTTCGTTTCGTCATAGTTACCTCCGTAGCGGCAACGTGTTCTATTATACCAGAATTATCTTTATTGTGTCGCTTTTTGCTTCTTTTTGCGCTTCTTGGGCAGAATCTTGATACGATCTGGCCTGAAAGACCTCTGCTGGGCAGGCTGTCCCTTGTGCAATTCGATGCAATCAACCCACTCTGTTTCGGTCTTGGGATTGTAAACGTGCCGCACAAAACGGAAGCGAGTGCCCCACACCTGAGTAATCTTGATCTCATCACCAGGCTCTAACGTCCGACGTTCGGACACCTGATAGGATGGGTTTGCCACCCAATGAGTGTTGATCTGATTGTGTTGGGGAACGAACTTACTGCGATTTACTTTCCTCTTAGCCATTACTTTCCTTTGTTAGTAGGTAGTATCTATTATACCAGAATGGTAACAGTTTGTCAACAGATTAATTAGATTGAGAAATCTTGTAAAGAATAAGATAGCCAATCAAATCATCAAGGTCATTGTCTCCAACATATGATTGATTGTTCTTGATCCTATTTAGTTTGTCATCAATGCGGTTGGCGATACCTTCTTGTGCCCCCGCTTTTGCAAAGATCTGGATGGGGGATAGGGCAGAGTTGCCGTAGGCGATGTTCTTCGTAAGCAGCAGACGCTTGATCTCATCACAGGCGACAGAAATATCTGGGCCTGATGGTGCGTTAGCAATAAGGTCTACGAGAGCAACCTGTTCTGTGTAGTCATCTACTTTCTTATTTAACATATTGATCTCTTCCTCTAGTTTCTTTTGTTGGTTTAGTTTAGTTGGTAGATCTATTGTATTATCCATAATTAATTCCTTCGTAGTTTCCTGAGCCTACATCAAATTTCTTTGAGCAGGGCACATAGTTAAAGTTAATCAACATCCTTGCCGCAATATCTGTCTGGTTCCTTGTCGTGTGCTTTAGATTAGAATCAAACAACACCAGTCTGCCTTGCTTAGACTCAACGCTTTCACCATTCTCAAATAGGGTAGCACCGTTATTGGTGTTTACATAGTAGACTGCCGTTGCAATATCGTCGTAGTCTGTGTGAAAGCCAAACTGAAATGGCTCCTCCCTCGCTGCATATACGTTAGCACGGATGCGTGAGAACGCACGAGGAACCAACTTCTCTACAAAGGGTGCCATGAGGCGAATGGTGGGAGAAACATCAAAGTAGGAGTTAAAGAAGTCATGCTTAAAATACATATCTCTTGGGTCTGGATTTTCCACATACTCTCCTACCCCCGCAACATCACGAGGAACCATGTACCAAGGGAAGTGATCCCAATCGAACATAGCACGCATAAGAAACTCAGCATCAATGGGAGCAAGGAAGTCATCAATGACAAAAACATTTCCCTTGATCTCATCTAGAGTCAAGGTTTGTTTGTATTGAATAATATCTTGTATCAACGCTTTAATCCCATCTTTTTGATAGAGGCATAAACACTTACTTCGCTTACGCCTGCCTCCTTTGCGATCTTCTTTACAGACAATCGCTTCTTGCAATACCTGTCAAATAGCCAAGCCTTGTTTGTGTGCAGTCCAGATGAGTGAGACATTAGGATGTTCCCAACGCTTCCTCTTCATAGTGACAGTATTCGCAACCCTCCACATACCTACGGTGGTTGCTACTGTGTAATACAAATTCGTTCATGCTACCATTATACCCTTAAAACAGTTTTTTGTCAAGGGCATATGCTCCAATCCCTATTGCATCTCCAACGTCATTATCTTTAATATCTATTCCAAATCTATTATTTACATAGTCCATAGTGCGTTGCTTGCGGAAATCTCTTTGTTTAGTCTTATACCAGTTTGCTGACTGCCCTGGAAAATCCAACTTGATCTGTTCCTTTTCTTTCTTATTTAAATTTGCGTTGCCTATGTGTGCAGCCCAGGTAATTGGCTCTACCCCAACTACCTCCTTAACACCTGAAACTAGCGCAGCACCTACGAGAGAGCCTTGAGCGAGGGCTAGGTTTGCGGCAGTCATAGGGCTGTTGGCAAAGATAGGCTTCTCAATTATCATTCTAGTTATGTCCCAGGTTTCCAGAAGTTCATTAGTGAACGCTCCTGTCTTTTTACCTATGACTCCCACCTTATCGTAGATACCCTTTGCCTCATGTTTAAATACAATCTTTCCCCAAGCCTCAAGTCGTTTAGTCCAGATAGCAAATGCTAAGGACTGCGTAGAGGAGTCAACAGACAAGAAAGGTGTCACTTAATATTCCTTAGAAATTTCTTGTAATCTTTTTTACTTCCGATACAAGAGGAACAATAGTTTTCATCGTTGTATACTGAGAGTGGTTTGTTACAGGTTGTACATCTGCGATCTTTGTTCTTTCGTGCTTCTGCCTTCTTTGCTCTTTGCTTCTGTGATGTGTTGTCTTTTGTTGCATTAGTTCTACACTCAGCAGAGCAGTAGACTTGATAGGAAACATTAGCATCAAAGTCTTTTCCACACCACTCACAGTTCTTCAACATCTGGTACGGTCTCCAACGATTTAATTTTGATTACTCCATCTCCAAGTGTATCACAGGTAGCCTTTACTGGACAACCCTTGCATACCCTTGAGTTTGATCGGTAGTTCTTTTCAGGCAACGTATCGTTATCAAAAGCAGACCTAACCTCACGGAGCCAACCCCATAGGTAGTCCATGTAATCACGGTAGGTGTCATTGATCTCAACAGGAAGAGCCAGCAACTCATTAGCATTCTTGGACTCATACATGATGATGCCCTTGGTTGCTTTCTGGATCTTCATGTAGACGAGCAACTGGAAGATGTGATGCTTCTTTGGCTTGCCTGCGGCCTTGACTCTAGCAAAGCCTTCCTCACGCATGGTCTTGATCTCTAGCACAACGTTGTCGTCACCAGCCCAATCTAGGATGCCGTCAGCATACCCAAAGATAGGAGGATCTTCACTACGAATCTTAACCTCCATCTCAGCGGGAATATCAGATAGATCTAGTGCCTTCTGGATACGCTCGTGAGATACTGTGCCGTGCTGCATGTTGGCTACTGCCTTTGCCTCACGCTCATCATCTACAAACTCTGCTCCGTTAAATGCGATGTACCAATAGCGAGGACACTCGCCCTGATTCCATGCAAGACCTGATGGAGCAAAGGTTTTCTTAGTTGTAAACTTGCTACCAAACTGTCGTAGGTAACCTTCTTCTAGTCGCCTAGTAAACTCTTTTGCGTTTAACCAAGACTTTCCTTTTTGTGCCACAATTAACTCTTTCATTAGGTTCTTAGCCACGATAACCATTCCTTGTCGTATACTTCAAAGCATCGACAAGGCGGCGTGTGGAGTCGGTGATTGAATAATATAGATTCTTCCTGGCACGATCACTTTTGTCAATGTTCGTGTAATAACTTGCTTGCATGTTGAACGCAGCCGCCCACGCTTCCAACCTAATGATAAGTGGAATAGCAGCAGTTGCAGGAATGTCTGGCTGTGCTATTAGTTTTACAATAGTTGCCAGCACCTCTGTAAGTGCATCGTCATTCATGTAGTCAGTAATCTCAGTAAACTCTGATACTTCGTTTACTAACTCTATTACGCTGTCGCTCATTACAAGCCTCTCTGTTGTTAGATATATTATACCATATCGCTATTGTCTGTGTCAAGTTGTTCAAGAACTTCTTGTTCTATGATTGCTAGTCGAACAATGTCATTGCCCTCTCCTAGCACGATGATGAGTGCGGGATTCTTTTCTCTATCTGACTTTAGTGTGTCTGTTACTACCTTGGCCCATACATCTTTATTAAGTGCAAAAGACTTCTTGGCAAACTTCCAATCAACAATGAAGTTACGCCATGTGCCGTCGCCCTTCTTCATGCCACGGCCTGAGTTCTTGTGAACCTTAGCACCCATCTTCTTGGCTTCTGAGCGTTCTCTCAGGTTCCAATCCATGATGCACCACCCTCACATGATTATCGGGGGACATATCAGATCTGATAAAACCGCAGACCTCACACATTATGTATGTCCCTGACTCACTTACCTCTAGTATCCTTTCACCCATAAGTTCACCTCACTAACGTGACCACACTTGCACTTCCAAGAGAGCAAGTATTCCTTAGTCCAGAAGCGTGCTGTAGGGACTGTGCCCTTACACCCATGGCAAATGAATTGTCCTTCGTACACATTGAATTTAGGCATCTTGTACCTTGGCAATCAAGGTGTCTTGTACGTCTAGGTCTTCACGCACTCCTGCGATAAGATTGTCTCTGCCTTGATACCGTTCGCCTTCGCAGGTGTACCATGCACCACCCTTT
>WLWG01002998.1_pt1 | contig 12019 bp, 16 predicted proteins | sample 6712871 | NCBI WGS metagenome assembly WLWG01 (sample SAMN12718693, study PRJNA515312) | sponge metagenome | isolation source: marine sponge | host: Mycale hentscheli | place: New Zealand: South Island, Marlborough, Capsize Point | collected 2003-05-01 | reverse complement strand
TAACGAATTTGTAAAAAGATTTCTTCCTTATTATATTAAAGATTGTGGTGCAATCTTTGGACGAGAAGGTAATCCAACAAGTCATTACCTTTGGACAAACAGAAATCAAATACCTTTTAAACAATTTAATTTACCAGATGAATTTGAAAAAGATTTTAAAGATTTTCCACATGGTTCAATGATATGTGAATTAAGAACTGAGAAAAAAAGATACACTATAGTTCCAGGTTCTTTACACAGTAAATCAAAAACAAATGTAAGATGGGAAAAGTTTGAAGAGATAAGAGAGTACCAAGGAAACTTATCTATAGATGTAGGTAAAGTTGCTTTGTCTGCAGCACTTGCAATTATATATCCTAGCACAGGAGCCAGAGATGATTATTGCACTGCGATTGCAGGAATTTTAGTTAAGAATTCTGATTGGACGGACGATGAAATAGATAATTTTGTATCTCGGATCGCGGAACATGCAGATGATGAGGACTTAGCAAAAAGATTAAAAAAAGGAACTTCAAGCAGAAAAACTGCTAGAAAATTTGGAATAAATAAAATTCATGAAATTACAGGCTATAGTCATAAAAACATAACAAGTTTATTTAATTGGATAGGTCTATTTAAAGATGCATCTTTACAGGTATCAAAAGACACTATTGAAAAAATAGAAGAGTATGGAGCAAACAGATATTATGTACATTTAAATGTACCACAAAAAAACGTGGATGGACTTGGTTTAAAAACAATTAAAAAAAAGATTTGGATTGATGGTGAATCACTTATGAATTTAAAATTGTTTTGTGACATTGCTATGAGTCAAGCAAAAGTATGGATACCTAGAATGACACCAAAAGAATTTGAAGAAATAATGATGGCTAAATTTTACAACAGAGAACAATCAAAAGAATATGTAAAAGAAGCAGAAGAAGACTCTAGATTTAAAATGTTTTTCTTAGATTATTTAGATACAAAAGGTGTTTATATGGATAAGGAACAGTTGGCTGTTTATAAATTACCTTATTATAATCAAGAAAAAAGAACAATAGAATTTGATTTAAACAACTTTGAAAAAGAATTAATAAAAAACAGAGTCAATTTAAAAAGACCTGATCTTGTTCAAAAAGTTCAAACTATTTTAAAAGGTGAGAAAGATAAAGGTAAGTACAAAAATAAATCTTGTGTTGCTTGGGTAATAAAAGGAGAAGAAGTAGAAGACAATAAATTAATATGGGAAGGGGAGTCTGTCTATATAGGAGACAGTACAGGTGAAGATGAATAGTTTAAAGATTCCAAATTTTATTCCAGGTCCTCCTGGTACAGGTAAAACTCACAAATGGTTAAAAAATAAATATACTGAGTTTTTAAAAAAATACCCTTGGGACAGGATTGTAATTTTATCTCACACAAATACAGCAGCTGATGAAATTGTAAAAGCTGTAAACAAATTACCAGAGCTAGAAAATATTCCAGACACAAATTTACAAGATCAAATATGTACTATCCACTCTTACTTTAAAGCAGAATATTTAAATATAAAAAAATATGAACATGAAGATCATAAAGCTTTTTGTAAAGAAAATTCAGGTATGAATATTATAAAAAAAAATATTTCTTGGGATAAACATCCTCTCTATGAATTTATTTCTCATGCGCACGGTAAAGGTTACGACTTAACTTCTGAAATAGAACTTGAAAAGTATTGGGCTCTTTGTGAAAGATCTCGTTACGAAGGTTATCGTCTTCAAGGACCAGGTGGTTTATTAGAGTTAAAGAAAAAATATGATGAATACAGAGATAATGAAGAACATAAAAGAATATCTTTTGTAGACATGATAGATAATTTTAGATTTAAGGCAGCTATACCTACCGATATAGATGTTTTGATAGTGGATGAAGCTCAAGATTGTAGCAAACCTCAGATAGCTGCTCTACAAAAAGCAGCTACAAATGCAAAAGAATTTATTTTTATAGGAGATGCTGATCAAACTATTCACGAATATGCAGGGTCAGATCCGGAATACTTTTATCAATTAGCTAACACAGAAGAAGCAAAAGCTAATGAACTTACTGAAGGTTTAAGATGTGGTCAAACCATTAACAAGATATGTAGAAATATTATTGCACCTGTGTGGAAAGAATATGGTAGATACTCAGAAAGAACTTGGACTCCAACGGATGTTATTGGAAAATCACATTACATACCTAGATTAGATCAAGGATGTAAAGCAAAAGATATTTTAATTAATAAAATTTTAAAAACAGATGAAACATTTTTATTTACTTATAGAGGCAACCCTACTCATAAATCTGTAAATACATTTCTTCAAGATAGTGGAATAGATTATAAAATGGTATCAGGCAGTGCTCATGTATCTAGAGAACATTTTAGTTGTTTTAAAAATTGGAAAACTTTTATGAATGGTAAAGTTTCTAAACAACAAATAAAAGACTACTGGAAGTTAATGGGATCAAAAGTAAAAGTTAATGGTTTAGGTGATGTTGATAAACTTAAACCTCTAATTGATAAAGATTATAATATACAAGAACTTATAGATGCAGGTTATTTAAAACCAGAAGTAAAACAATTTGAAAGACTTTCTCAACTTTTAAACCACGAAGGATTATCAAAAAACGAAAAATTAATTGATAAAATACCTTATATTAATAAGGTTCTAAATAATGGTATGGACACAACTAAAAAACCAAGAGTTCAACACGATACAATACATAAAGTAAAAGGGTTAACTTTCGATAATATAATAGTTGATTTATCTGTTTGGAGACCTGAACCTCGTAACTTTGAACCTGTAAGATTAGCTTATGTTGCTTACAGTAGAGGTAAAATAGATTGTTGGACTATAGGATCTTCTGGTCCTTATTCTTTAGCAAAAATACAAAACAATTGGAGAGAAATCTTAGAACTTTAAAGGAGGAAACATGACAGACAAAAGTATATTTAAAGGAATGGGTTATAAATCACTAGACAAACAACACGGCGGGAGTCACTATAAAAATTTTCGCATACAGCCAGCAGAGTTTATTAACGAAAATAAATTTTTATTTGCAGAAGGAAATGCTATAAAGTATATTTGTAGACATTCTATGAAAGGAAAAGAAGAAGATATTAAGAAAGCAATACATTATTTAGAAATGATATTAGAGAGGGATTATAATGTGTAACCATCCGATTGATTTAGATTTAGAAGGTATAGATACAGTAGCCATTGATATAGAAACTTACGATCCAAATCTTAAAACAAAAGGTTTAGGTGCGGTTAGGCAAGATGGTTTTATTACAGGTGTAGCTGTAGCTACCGGTAAAGACACAGTTTATTTTTCATTAAAACACAGTGATGATGATAAATCAGAAGAAGAATTAAAAGAATTTTGGGATCAAATGAATACAAAACTTTTACAAAACGATAAGATTGCAAAGGTATTTCATAATGCAATCTATGATGTTTGTTGGTTAAGAGCAACGACAGGTAAGATGTTAAAAGGAAGATTGTTAGATACAATGGTAGCTGCTTCTGTAATTGATGAGAACAGATTTAAATATGGATTAGATGCTTTGGCCAAAGATTTTCTTGGTGAAAATAAATACAAGTACGACCTACAAGAAAAAACTTTTGAATGGTCTGGTGGTATGCAAAGAGATCCAATGTCTAACATGCACAAACTACCTTCTAGTGTAGTAAAAGATTATGCAAAACAAGACGTAGACTTAACTTTAAAATTATGGAATTTATTTAATAAAGAATTAGACAAAGTATTATACATAAAACCTGAAGACAATAAAGAGTATACATGTAGAAATATTTTTGAATTAGAAACAAGATTATTTCTAGGATCTTAGACGCTCTTTACGACGATACGGTAAAATATTCCTAATGCCTACTTATGATTACCTATGCAATGCTTGCGGACATGAATTTGAGCAATCTCATGGCTTTGGAAAAACTCCTGAGCCATGTTCTTGTGGAAGCAAGGATATTAAAATAGTCATTAATCAGGCTCCCACAGCGTTTGTAAAAGGAGAGCCTACTACACTAGGTCATCTTGCTGAAGCGAACACTAAAAAGATGGGACGTTACGAGCTTGATGACCACAGAGCGAAGCAGCAAAAAGGCAATCTTAAAAAACAAAAACCTAAAGATTGGTGGCAAAAATCAGGAGATGCTAACCAGTCTGATATAAACAAGATGTCTGCATCGCAGAAAGCAAAGTACATCAAAGATGGAAGAAAATAAAGAAAAAGAGGTTGCAGACCTATCCAAACTAGTAGACAATGATATATCATGCGCTGACTGCGGAAAGACTCTACTTAAAATGGTCAAAATAGAAGACTCTGATTTTGAGTTTTCTGTTCTTTGCACTTGTCCATTTTGCGAAGGAGGAAGCTGGAGGGTTGAGTTAAAAGGTAGGTACTATCAAGATACAGCAGATGGTACTCATTTAGGAGAAGTTACCGCAGAGGGAAATGATTTTACAATAGAGGTAAAAAGCAATGACGGATGACGTAGAGCAATTTTTGACTCCAGAAGACACGACTTATGTTTACTACAACAGAGACGGTCAAGTTATTGAAGAAAAGATTGAATCTTCTTGTGCTTATATAGCTACCGTAGAAAACAAAGAATTTAATTATGTTAAATGCATGAGAGGTCACTTGTTTGATCCTTTTGGAATGGACGCAAACAAAATCAATTCAGTTAATACAAAGTTCTCTAAAGTCAATGATGAAACTTTTAATCATTACTTGAAATACTTAGAGACAAAACAAAATAATAGTTTAACTTGGGCTGAGAGGAGCTTCTTAAATGGCTAAGAAAACCGGAAAACTAACTAAGGTTGAAAAGTTTTACATAGAAAATTACTTTGACATAGAAGCTTCTAAAATTGCAAAAGATTTAAATAGATCTGAAACCTCTGTTGCTAAGCATATTGACAGCTTAGATAAAAAGTCGCACACAACGGAAGCTAAATCTAATCCCTCTGATGTATCAAATCTAATGGGTCACAAAGAGGGAAGAGGTGTTACTATAATGACTCCTGCTGCTTCTGAAAGAGGCGATAACACTAGATCTTCTAGAACTGGCAAAGCCGAAAGACATCAAACTGCTATTCATACTATCAAAAAATAATGAGTGTATTCTTATCTAAAGAGATTGACAGTTACATAAATCAGTACGCCGACTCTAATCCAATATGGATAGCAGAACTCTCTAACGGCGAGACTGTTTATCAAGATGATGGCAGACCTGACATCAAGCCTAAAAGTGCTTGGCTCAGAATGAAGCAGTACTGTGAACAAAATAATTTGTATATAGAAAGTATCAAAGTTAGAAACCGGTCTCACGTAGAAGATGTTGGCTCAGGACATGATGGATATTTCTTTTGCAAAGGTGCTGGAGCTTTGTTGTTTCAGGATTTAACAGTTCACACATTTAATATAGGCCATATTGAAAATGGTAAGCTTTATGTGAGGACTTGGAGACTTCCTGAGTTGGTTGCAGAAAGATTTGAAGAAAGAGATCCTTACGAGGCTTCTCCTGAATGTTTGATTGTAAAGAAAGGCATATTGAATGGACAAGAATTACAAACACAAGACAACAGGGCAGGAATGTAACGCTGCTCAATATATTGCTGAGATGGTTTGCCTCAGAGAGGCAGAGAAGCAAAGAGTCGGTAGGCCAGCTTATGCGCTGTGGAATACTGAGAAATGGCAAAAGAAATTCAAAAGCCAAGTGACAAAGGCTTACAATTTGCTAAAAAAATATAGCGATAAAGCTATCATCAATGCCTTAAACTCTTACAAAGGCAAAAAAATATATTCTCTTCGTGTCAAGTTTCTTGAACCAATCATTGAGAAAGAACAAGAAGCTATTGATAAAATAGAAGCTAAAGAGATAAAAGAAACTAAGTACGAAGACAACACTTTGCAAAAACCAAGAAAGAGTTTTGGTAATCAAAGTTTGTTTTCTAAATTAGAAAGTTTAGACAATGAGTGACGCAGCATTAAAAACCATTACTAAGAAGTATGGAAACATACTTGTCAACGGAGCGGATGTATTTGAAGAGTTGCAAGACATGCAAGTCATCCCTGTCAGTCCCTCATTAGACTACGCTCTTGGAGGAGGCTTCAGGGAAGGTACTTGGATTCAAATGATTGGAGATCCAAAGTCCGGCAAAACGACTACAGCTTTGCAATTTGCAGCAGCCTGTCAAAAGAAAGAATATGGAGAGAGACCTATCTTCTATGTAAACGTAGAAGGAAGATTAAGCATTAAAAACTTTGAAGGTGTTCAGGGTCTTGACGCTAGTAAGATCACTGTTGTTCAGTCTGAGGGAGAAACTCTTAGCGCAGAAAAGTATTTAGGCGCTGTAGAAAAGATAGTAAAGTCACATCCTAATTGTGTAGTCATCATTGATTCAATATCTAGCTTTATAGCTCAGAAAGATTTAGATGAAGAAGTAAGAGGTGATTACAGGCCGGGAGTTCCTAAGATACTATCTAACTTCTGTAAAAAGATGAGTAGCGTAGTTCCTAAACAAAGAGCTATCATTATAATGATTACCCACTTCATTGCTAATACTGGCGGCATGGGCAAGAAAAAGGTAGCTGATGGAGGCGTGAAAGTTCGTTATCAAGCAGATACTATACTTGAAATTGCTTGGATTCAAGCTTGGAAAGAAAAGAGCGATGGACGACAAATTGGACAGGCACTACATTGGAAAGTAGTTACTTCTGCTCTTGGAGGTTTTGTAGGAGCAGAAGCTATTGGATGGCTTCGGTATGGTATAGGTATCGACTACAAACAAGAACTGTTTGACCAAGCGAATGATTTTGATTTGATCTCCGCAGCTGGTGCTTGGTACACCTGCGATTTCTTAGTCGATGATCCAAAACCGATCAAAAAACTTTTGGAAGACAAAGGAATTGAAAAAGATGATGAAGAAAAAATTACAAAGCTAGTCAAATTTCAAGGTCAACAAAAACTCAGAACCTTTTTAGATGAACACGATCTTTGGCCTGCTTTGCAAAATTCATTAAAGGAAATGTTATCTTGAAGGCTATAGGTTTTGATGGCCGAGAAAGGAACTGGAATCTGTCTAAATGCGTAGTTTCAGGGGATCAGACAAGACCTCGAAGTAAATTGCATATTTTATCAAGAAAATTACTACGCGAGCAGTTTCCTTATGATACAATCCTTGAAGAAGTGCCGCTTGTCGGCTCACATAAGCCATCAAGAAAGTCTACCTTGTATGTTGATTTCTTGATACCGTCACATTCATTGGCGGTAGAAGTACACGGGCGACAGCATTTTGAATTTGTCGCCCATTTTCATGGAGACAGGCGAGGGTTTAGGAAGTCAAAAGCCAGAGATCGAGACAAAGCAAACTGGCTTCATAATAATGAAATACAGCTTATTGTTTTAAGTTATTCAGGAACAGAAGATGAATGGCGAGAATCTATTATCAATAGATAAACTTGAGGAGTTTGTAGGTAGGCTAGACTCATACATGTCTGATGTCGCCCACATAAAACCAAATTCCGAAGTAGAAAAAATATTGTCCCTCACAGGTTTTGAACTTAAATCTTTAACTTCAGAAGAATGCTGCGAAAAGGCTTATGCTATATATAACTATTGCAATTTCCTGCAAAAGAAGCATAACAAAGAAGTCGCTAAGTCTAAGTGGTGCGAAGAGTTTATAAACTATGCAGTATCAAAAGTTTCAAGTCAATTCGATAAGTATACTAAGTGGGAAGTCAAAGTAAACTCTGTGATAAGAGAAGATGACTTTGTACAAAAGGTATGGCGCGTTAAAAGAGTGATTGATGGTAATGTAACCTCTTCACTAGATATTATAAGAGACATTAGAAAACAAGCAGACACACTGCTTGAACTCAGTAGAAGAAAGTACAGTAGGGGATAAACATGTCACCTTTAGAACTAATAAAAAACGGGATACTAGAAAATGATTTTGAAAAAGTTATTCAAGGGTACGCTCTTCTCACGGGAGAAGAAGTTAGACCAGCAACAAGAGAGCAAGAAAGAAGCTCAGAGCCAGAAGAACCCAGAAGTGAACCACACGCCGAAACCGTGCAGTCATCAGTGCCGGTGCGGTCGGAAGTAGAAGACTTCACAATGAAGAGGGACAATCTTCCTGCTGGTCAATACGGAAGAAAAGAATCAATACAAGTTGGAGAGAACCAATTTGTAGACGATGGAATCGAAGCTACAGGAAAAGAATTTGAAACTCCGGACATTGCCCCCACTCCTCGTAGAAAACCAGTCCAAATGGTTGAAGTGGTTTGCAATTCTTGTGGAGCAAAAGAAGAAATAAATCCAGCTTATAAAACTGGAACTTACCATCGGTGTTCGAGGTGCGTGGGTTAATGGAGAAGATAAATGACACAACAGCAGAAAAATCTGTAATTGCAGGTTTGATACAACATGGACGAGATGCTTTTGATGACGTTGATGGTATACTTACAGCAAATTCTTTTACAGAAGAAAAGAACCAAATTATGTGGAGTTGTTTACAGCAACTCTTCAAAGACTCAACTACTGTTGATTTACCAACGCTTTACGGCGCTTCTAAGGTTTTGAGTTTAGACGAACAATTTTCTAAAAAAGATTTAAAAGACTACTTCAAAAAACTCAGTTCTACAACTATTGAAAAATCAAATGTTTCTCATCAAGCTGTAGTTGTTGCAAAATTAGAAGTAGCCAGAGAAGTTTACAGATGTTCTTTGATGGTTCAACAGAACATAGTGGAAGTAAAAAGTGATAAGTCTATCTCTGAGATTTTGGCTATCGGAGAAGAACCTTTTTATAATCTTGCAGACACTCTACAAAATCGTGGAGGCAATGAGCCAGTAGATATATCTCAGGATATTGATGAACATATAGATGACCTAATAGAAAACCCATGCGAGATGATGGGTGTTAGCACAGGTTTTCTAAGATATGACAAAATGATAGGAGGAGGACTCAGGCAAGGAAACGTAGACCTCATAGGAGCTAGAACAAAAGTTGGTAAAAGTTTCTTTGCAGACACAGTTGCCTTGCATGTAGCTGGAAAGCTGAATATTCCGGTGTTAGTATTAGACACGGAAATGCAACAGAAAGATCATGTATACAGAATACTAGCCAGTTTAAGTGATGTACAAACTAACGAAATATCAACAGGTCAGTTTTCAAAATCAAAAGCAAAGATAGAAAGAATAAGACAGGCGGCTGAAACCTTGAAAAAGATGCCGTATAAGTATTCTCCTGTAGCTGGCGCTCCAATCGAAGAAGTTGTCTCTATCATTAGGCGTTGGGTAAAGAGAATTGTTGGTAGGGATGAAAATGGAAATACTAACCCATGCCTTGTGGTTTATGACTACTTGAAATTAGGCGGCTCATCAGAAATGAAAAACAATGAACAGCCACATATAGCTTTAGGCTTTAAGATGCAACAGTTAGTTAACATTTCAATAAAGGAAAATGTCTCAGTCTTATCTTTTGTTCAATTAAATAGAGAAGGCATTACAAGAGAAGGCGAGGATGTGATAGCTGGGTCTGACGACATTGCTAGGTATTGTAGTAGTTTCTGTTTGTTTAAGAAAAAGTCGGAAGAAGAGATTGCTGAAGATGGTGGAGAAAGCGGAAACAGAAAACTTAAACCTATCCTACATAGACATGGAGGAGGTTTAGAAGAAGACTTTGACTATGTTAATATGAATTTGATTGGCGAGTATGGAAAGCTAGTCGAAGGATTTACAAAATCTGAATACATGCTTGCTAACAAAAAAGAAAAAGAGGGTTTTGATAACGAAGTCAATGACGACAAAGAAGGCTTCGTAGTTGAAGAAGATATTGATCCGGAGAAACCGTTTTGAAAAAGTTGTCTGGGGAAGAGTTAAAATTTCTTTCTGACAAAATTGCTTTGAACATTGTGCCTGTACTTGCTAACTTTGGAATAGAAGTTCAGATATTCGATGATTATGTAACTTGTCCTTGTCCTATTCACGGTGGAGACAACCCTGAAGGGTGTAGTATTTTTACGGACGGTAATACCGCTAAAGGTAATTGGAACTGCTGGACACAGCATTGCGAGGAAGAATATGGACGTAATTTATTTGGCTTTGTGCGAGGAGTTCTCTCAAACCAAAAGGCTTCCGATGTTTCGATATTAGAGACTGTGAAGTTTTGTCTTGAGTTCTTAGACCTAGATGTCAAAGAGTTAGACATACTCACAGATATTGAGAGCAACAATGAAATAAAGCTGCTAGATATATTTAAAAGGTCTCCAGAAAGAAACGCACTAGATGTTAATCGTCAAACAGTGATAGACACAATACAGATCCCTGCCGATTATTATTTAAAGCGTGGCTACAAAGAAGAGACTCTTACTAGATTCGATATTGGAACATGTACCAAAAAAAATAAGCCAATGTCTGGAAGAGTTGTTGTCCCCATCTACGATGAAGACTATAATTACATTGGTTGTATAGGCAGGTCTTTTAGACAAAACATGAATCCAAAATGGCTGCATAGTAAAGGCTTTCGTAAAAGCTCATATCTATATGGATTAAATTTAGCTAAGGATAAAATATTGGAAACCTCAACAGCCGTTCTTGTCGAAGGACAGGGAGATGTTTGGAGAATGCATGAGGCTGGGGTTGAAAACACTGTTGGTATATTCGGAGCAAGTTTAAGTGACGACCAGCTAGTTTTACTTGAAGCTAGTGGCGCGTTAAACTTGGTCATATTAACAGACTATGATGAAGCTGGAAACAAAGCCGCTGAACAAATTATGAATAAGTGTGGCAGAAGATTTAATTACTATAGGCCATCAATTTCCGAGAAAGACGTTGGTGACATGACTATAGAACAAATACAAAATCAAATAATAAATGAATTAGAAGGAGTTTTATAATGACTAGAATTCTGGCGTTTGCAGGAAAGAAGCAATCCGGCAAAAATACTTGCTGTGCCTTCTTGCACGGCTACCAACTAAGATGTCATCATCTAATAGAACAGTTTGTAATAAGTGAAGATGGTCAACTTGCCGTCAACACAGTTTCTTCTAGTGAGTCACAAAATGGTAAGCCAAGTATGGGCCTCTTAGATGTAACTCGAACCGATATGGAGTTTGCTTTATGGGCCTCTGACAATATGTGGCCGTTCATTAAGCATTACTCCTTTGCATCGGCGTTAAAAGAAATATGCACTGGCCTTTTTGGTATTACACCAGAGCAGTGTTTTGGTACGGATATAGACAAAAACAGCCTTACGTGGTTTAAATGGAAAGACATGCCGGGTTATAAGGGAAAAGAAAAGGGTCGAATGTCAGCTAGAGAATTCATGCAATACTTTGGCACAGATGTCTGCAGAAAAATACATCCTGATATTTGGACAGATAGAACCCTTAAATCAATCGCAACAGAAGAGCCTCTTATTGCTGTAATATCAGACTGTAGATTCCAAAATGAGGTTGATGCCGTACAAAGGGCTGGAGGAAAAGTTATTCGGCTCACCAGAGGTGTTGACGACGATGGACACAGTAGTGAAGCCGAAAGCGAACTCATAGAAAATTATGATGCTGTTGTAGATAATAAGGATTTAACTTTGCACGAGACTAATGTAGAAATAATGTCTGTGCTTGAAAGCTGGGGTTGGCTCGGTAGTGTAATCGAAGCTACTGAACCTGCAGAGAAACAAGAGGATGGGCCACAGATCGTTGGCGGCATCATGAAAATTAAGGAGTAACATGTTAGTTACATACATAAGAAGTTCTAGTTATAATAATTTTGAGTATTGTCAGATGCAATATTTTATGACCTATGTTTTGGGTCATCAAACTACTTCAGGCAAGAAAGCTCAATTAGGAACTATCGTGCATAAGGTCATGGAAGTTTTGGCTGGATGTAAGAAATTACACCAAGACAAACAAGAGCTATTGCTGAAGGATGACGCTATCGGAGAGGTCGAGTTTACCAAGCGTAAACTCGGAACAAAGAAATTTGGAT
>WLWG01002997.1_pt1 | contig 12022 bp, 13 predicted proteins | sample 6712871 | NCBI WGS metagenome assembly WLWG01 (sample SAMN12718693, study PRJNA515312) | sponge metagenome | isolation source: marine sponge | host: Mycale hentscheli | place: New Zealand: South Island, Marlborough, Capsize Point | collected 2003-05-01 | reverse complement strand
TCGAAGCGGCAGATTTGATAGGGTCATCAATAAGCACCAACTGCGATCGTTTAGAGGTGATTGCACCTTTGAGACCACCACACGCAATTGTGAAAGCTTCCTCACCTGCTGTATCAATTCCCGCAAAATCATAATCAATTGACCAATACTCGTCAGAACGTTTTATCTTCGAGAGCCTCACCATTGGGAAGATCTCTCTATATTTATTACTCGTTAGGATGCCTTTAATCGTTGCTGACTTAGCACGACTAATATCAACCATATACGCAATATATAGTATACGCAACATCTGCTTATTAGCAGTGTGTCTGCCAATCATCCACGCTGCGAACAGTCCTAATACTGTTGATTTAGCAGAACCACGGGGAGCAAGGATTGCGGTATTAGGTCCACCTACTCCCATTAAACATTCACTATCTACTCCAGTACATAACTGTGCGTGCCACTCCAGCATATGATTTGCTGGTGCTTTACCCATAAATACACAGAAGTCTTTAAAGTCATCCCTTGCTCTAAGTACTTCTTCACTCGGTGGTTTGACAGTTACTTTAGTCGCTGTCATTAGTGCTGATCTTCGATAAGCTAAAGCTGCGCTAGGTATTGCCATGTAGTTACTACTTTAGCCTTAGTCTAACTATCTCATTGATTCATTAGGGTCATATCCATACTGATAGGCAGCATTAAAGCTTCTACCTTTTGCGCGTCTAGCGTTATACCTTGACCTGGAAGATCCAGCACTCGTTGCTTTTTTTGTCCTTGGTTGTGCTGCTCTTTCTGCTTGACGCCCTTTGGCACGAGCTATTGCCTGACTTCTTTTTTGCTGACGACGTGAGATATCAAATGATTCTCCAATATCTGCTGCGTACTTCTCTGCTTCCATACGGCGAACATTCGTCATAGAGCCGGCTTTTTTAATACCGGGTAATGCTTTGGCTAATGTTCCTTGTAATCGTAAGCCAGCGGTTTGTGAGTCACTGATTTGTGGAAGCTCTCTTAGTTCTGGGTCTGGTGGAGCATTAGGGCTTCTATATACCTCAGCAGGTATCTCCATAGGTGCTGTAACAGGAGCGCCATAAAACATTAGCTTGTAATCTCGCTATATACTTTTGACCACACAGCATTCATTGCGTTTTCAATAGGCTCAGCAAACTGTGGATCATCTTTAAAGATTGCTGTTAGCTCACGCATCACACGATCAGCACCAGCAAGAATTAGACCACGCTTATCAGTTGTCTTATTCATACGATCTGACGTCTCAATATGTGAGCGCAGTTCTTTTTCTAACGCAGCCAGTCGGGCACATCCGTTGTCACCTTTAATCTCCCCGGAGGTGATTGCCATTCGTAGCTCTTGAATATCGGAATGAAGAGCAGCAATTTCACTATTAAGGATTTCACGACGATTAAGCTTTTTATACTTCATTTTAATCCAACGACTCAAATCGTTGAATGTGCCTTCGTAACCTACGATTCCGGCATATACCCAAATTTCAATTACAGAAGGAGTTACCTCAGCAAATTCTTTAAAGTCTTCTGACTCAGATGCTGGGAGACTATCAAGCCATTGATCGACAGCCGTCAGATATACACGTCCAGTCGTTGTCTTTGTTGTAGTCATTAGAACGCTCTAGCAAGAGAACGACTACGTGCCTGCTGACGGCTATTCCTAGTAGCAGTGATCTGGTCTTCTTTATCCATAGTCTTGCGATTGTCGTCACCCTGTGCTCCAATATTTTGCCTATCTTGATCTCCTTGCGCTCCAATCTTACGGACATCTTGGTCACCTTGAGCACCAATGTTTTGTCTATCTTGATCTCCTTGTGCTCCAATTCTGCGTACATCTTGGTCGCCCTGGGCTCCAATGTTCAACCTATCTTGTGAGCCTTGAGCTCCAATTTTACTTAGGTCTACTCTACCCTGCGCTCCAATGTTGGCTCTGTCCTGAGTACCTTGAGCACTGATATTTTGCCTATCTTGTGAACCTTGAGCTCCAATATTTTGTCTATCTTGATTGCCTTGAGCTCCAATCTTATTGATATCTACCTTACCCTGCTGAGTAATATTCTGTCTGTCCTGCTTACCTTGAGTAGTAATATTCAGACGTGACTGCTCTCCTTTGACGATATCTCCTAAGCGAGATTGATTTGCTGATTCCTTAATATTCATCCTATCTTGCTGACCAGTAGCCGCAAGCATTCCTAAATCACGGGAGTTCTGTGCGTTCGCGTATTGATTTTGAAAATCAAACTGAGCGCCCATCGATTGCATACCGTATCCAAATTCTTGCTTGCGTGCTTCGCCTTCATTACGCATCGCAAGATCTGCTTGCTGCGTCATCATATCTTTGCCTAATGCTGCTTGAGTCTGAGCCATTGACTCAGCCATTTGAGCATCAAAGCCTTTGCTCGCCATATCAGCGGCGGTAGCTAATTTATACGACCTTCCTTCAGCATCCTCTGCTTTAGGATCCATTTTATAAAAATCATCCATTATCTGCTGGAAGTTAAATAATCCAGGATCACTCACAGCCATAACGTTTATGGTTACTATCAAGACTATTCTATCTAACTACAATAGAAGATATAGAACTAGGGTAAGTGATGCAGTTTAATTCTGTTAAAGGTGGTAACTTTACTTCAGCAGCTAAGTCTCTTAATAAAAGTACTGAAGCTATCTTTGATGCGTCTAGAACATCTGCTCCAGACTTCACTGGTATTTCTAAGCAAGCGATGGTTTCTAGAGCCAAAGAACGTAACGCTGCTACTGAAGCCAAGGGTCTCGTAGAACGATCACAAATTAAGGCTGATTCGTTAATTGATCGTACAAAAATTAAAGCTAAATCTGATAAAGATGTCGCTTCTGCTAAACGTCCAGCTAACCGTATGGCTGGTGTTGTTGGTGCTTTAGGTAGCATTGCTGGTGGATTTGTTATGAGGGCTGATAAAGCAGCTGAAAAAATTGAACGAGAAAAAAGAGCTGAGCGTGAATTAAAACGTGATCAACAATACTTGGCTATTCTTAATAAGCCTGATCCAGTCAAAGAAGATATTGGGCCGCGTCCAGTACATGGTGGTTTAAAACCAAAGCCAGATGCTGTAGAGCCTACTACTGCCTCCCCGTCCCCTTCCCCATCCCCATCCCCATCCCCTTCTTCTCCTTCTTCTTCTTCTCCTTCTCCCCTTACTCCTAACAACACCGGTTCGGGTAATATGTCAGCTCAGTTTAAAAAGATCTATGACTTGGCTGTTAAAGATGGTAGGTCCAAGTTCCCTGAAATTGTAGCTGCACAAGCTATGCACGAAACAGGTCACTTGAATCCAGATATATCAAGTGTCTATAACTCTTCTGGTGGTACAAATCCATTTGGTCAGACGGGTGATCGTGGCTACGGCACAATGACTAGAGATGGTGACCCAAGCGGTTGGTCTAGTTTCCCTGATCTTCAAACAGCAGTTTCTGATCATATTACTCTTTGGCACGATACAGGCAATCACGCTGAAAACTATAACGCTTACGGAAGTATCTCAGACGGCTTATCTAAGGTTATACCAGCATATTCTCCCAACAGTGATCCAGCTAATCAATCCGCAGGTTTCACAGAATCTGCATATAGTGCTTCAGTTAAAAAAATCCTAAGAGATAATGGATTTGATGTTTAAATAGAGCTTACTCCCTGCTGGATACCTTTTATCATTTGAAGAATCATCAGCTGGCGTTCTTTCCGGTCAGCTCTACGCTCAGCAGCATTGCGGTCAGCACGACGGTCGCTACTATCCATCATTCGTAGTTGGATATTCTCACTTCTGTTTTTAGCGTTTATTTCACGGGTGAGGGCACGATCAGCAGAAGCACTACGTTCTTGGTAAGCAAGTAATTCCGACTGATATCTCAGGTCATCACTTCTTTGCTGTTGCTGAGTCGTATATCTATTTAGATCACTCGTAGGATCTGTTTTCCTAATAACTGCTGATACAGCAGCTTCTGATGGGTTAGGTCCTAGCTTTGAAATATCAACATCATTTAAATCAGCGTATTCTAAAACTCCAATATTTCTTTCTTCACGTTCAAGTCTAGATTCAACGTCGTCTAGTGTTTCGTTATCTTGTCTTTTAAGACCTTCTAGCGTCAGTCCTCCGTCAAATTGACCAGACCTTTCAAGCAAGTCAAGACGTTGGTTTTTTGTTTTATTATTAACGGCATCGACTTCATTCTGTTTTGCTAATTTATTAATCTTGTCCGTGTCTGTACCAGTAGCAAAATCTCTATACCAATCTCCTATTTTATTTGTTTTTTCAACTGTATCTTTACTTAAATCATATCCTCTATCTTTAGCAACTTCTTCATCTGTCTTAAACATTCCAAGAGGAGCACCAATTCTACCTACTACAGCTCCGCCGGCACCGACGGTTCCTACCGTTGCTCCAATAGTAGGAAGGGCTTTTATTAGCCCCATCAATGCTTTACCTGCTACAGGTACTACAAAACCAGCCATTAGATCATTCCTCCACGTAGCGCTAACAATGCTTCTTCCATTCTACGTTCTTCAGCAGACTTACCTCCGCCGAAGATTGCTTGAGTAGCGTCACTTGCTGTCTTACCTAAACTTGAACCAATGGCTACTCCAGCCGGTCCACCTAACATTCCACCAGCAATTCCACCAATGCCCATAGCACCAGCGTCCATAACTTTATTACCAAAGCTATCGTTACCCGCTACAATGTCTGCTGCTCCAAGCGCTGCTGTAGCCGCAGCTAAGCCTGGTACAAAACGGAGCGCAGTGTTAGCTGCTTTACTTCCTGCTAACCGACCAAGCTGAGTGGCTTGTCCGCCTCTAGCCATTAGTTCAGCCTGTGCTGAGTTAGCAAAACCTTTGCCTCCTAGAAACGACAAGGCGTCAGCAACAGTAATTCCTTTTATTCGAGCAAAGTTTTCAATTTGCTCATCAATTGAATGACCAATAGTCATCACTTAACTCCTACTAGTGCGTTAGCTGCTTCCAGCCGTGTGACTTTTGTTTCTAATTGCTGTACAGCACGTACAAGTAATCCAATTAGATCACCAGTATCAATACAATACTTAGCGTTATTACTATCATAGTATGTTGCGTCAGGTACTACTTCCTGATACTCCTGTGCAATGAAACCGTGATGCATACGCTCAGGGCTGGTGCTCCACTCTTCTTTATAGTAAAACGTGACTGGGCGCAATTGACGCAGTGTTGTTAGTGCATCTTCAATTGGTTTAATATCATTCTTAGTTGTAGCATCTGATAGGCCAATCAATGCTCCGCCGATACTACCAATAGCACCGAGAGCAGATCCCATCATAGAACCAGATGCTTCTTTGCTAGCAGCACTTTTAGCAGCCTTCGCTTGTATCTTTGCTGACTTCACATTAGCGTCGGCAGTAATCCCCGCTGCCTCTACTTGAGCGTCTGTCGTCATCTGTGTAGCACGCTCTGATGCTCTTGCCGCCATAGCAGTAGCACTAATCTCATCGAACTTAGGTGCTGTCTTTCTTAGACTTCCGTAACTACCAGCAAGACTGACTGTATCAGCTGCTTGTCCATAATCATTATTAGGTCCGCCAGTAATTGCTGGACCAGCAAACCTTGGTTTAACGTCACCACTTCTAGCTCGAAAGCGAGATCCGTATGAACTTGTCATTACTTTATAGTTAACCTCTGTCTAGTTTATCAACTATCGATTAATGTAAGGCTGAGCAAAGAATGTTCCGGCATCAATTGCTTGCGACGGAGTAGGTTTAGGCACGGTAGGTGTAGGTCTATTCGCAAATCCTCCAGCAATACCGCTAGCCATATTTCCCAACCCTGAGAACATTGATGATTGTCCTTGCGCAGCACCTTGAGCTACTGTTGCGCTTGCTCCAAACTTAGCGGCTTTAACAGCAGCATCTCCCATAATGTCTGCTTCTTGTACATGTGCCTTAGAAATCATATCCGCATTACGTTCGGTAGTCCTAGCCTCCATCGAAGACTTCGCAATGTTATCAAAATTACTTGGGTCTAAATAGCTAGACAGCTGTGTTCCGGCAAAACGCATGATTAATTACCTAGGTACTGTTCAGCGTTTCCGCTTTTAAGCTCATTCTCAACAGCATTTCTTCGACGCCGTTCTCCTTCAATTATATTACCAATTACTGAGGAGCCTACTAGTGAGGCCATACCAGATACAAGACCGTTGCGTACTCGATTGATTTTACGATAATCTGACTTTTGTTTTGACGTCATGAAGGTATCTTTGCCTTCACGTAATCTTCTCTTTTCTAGTTCTCCTGTTTTGGGATTTCTTACCTTATCGTCTTCATATTGGAACCTTTTTAAATTATCAGGCTCCCAGGCTGCTCCTGCAGCTGTACCAATAGCTGTTGCTATTGTGGGCATAATCGTTGTAGCAAGAGGCAAACTTCTACCTAAGAACTGTACTTCTGGTCCGTGAATTCCTTCAGTAGTGGCTTTTAGAACTCCGGTAGGAAGTGTAATGTTCCCATCGTCGAATGGATTCAGGTCCATCCCTTTATCCCACTTAAATGCTTTGTATCGCATGTATTCATCTTTACTTACATCAGGCCTAGCTTCTTTAAAGTCACTCCAATTAAGCAAGTTGCCTGTTCTTCCAAGAATGTATTTAGCAGCAACCTCTCCAATGACGTTAGATGTTTTCGTTGGATCATCATATCTAGGTAATACCGCTTCATAACCTTCATTGCCTCCTAAAGGGTTTAATAAGCCAATACCCGCATTTACAGCAATTCCGGTTGGTATCAATAACGAATCTACGTGTCCTGGACGATAGCGTTGCTTTGTTACGTAGCGTTTTCCATCAGCAGCTGTTCTTTCACCATACCCTTCTTTCCAACGTAAATCACCATCTTGTGAAATAGACGCATATCCTTGCTCTACTAAATACTTTTTATCTGTAGCATCAACATGAAATCTATTGCCACTACTAGGGTCTCGTGATCTAGATTCTTTGTCACTTGTAATTAAATCTGATTTATAAAGACTAGGAGCAAAATGATTTAAAAGAGATTCTTGAGATACACTCGTTACCGCTTGAGGAGCATTCAACAACCACCACAAACCCCGTGTCCTGTCTTGAACTATGTCGTTCCCTAAAGTACCTAGTGCTTGGCCTACACGCCCTTCAACTGTACTACGTAGTCCTAAGCCTTTATCAATTCTTGCTTGATAATCTTTCTCATCTGACCCAAAAAATGGGATTCCGTGCATGGTGTCACGTGCTCGTGTGAAAGTAGGATTAGTGCCAAGTGTTTGTGAAATTCTAGGTGCTTCAATATCCAAACCTCTTACTTTTCGAGCATCTTGAAAAGCTTCTCTATGGACTTCCCTACCTTCACCAAATGCTTGCTGAAATCCTTTTTTAAATCTATCTAGTGAGCCAAGGGACTCCTCAGCTTTAATTTCTGATTTTCTTCTTTTTTTCTGCTGTTCTCTTAGCTGTCTTCGGAATTCTTCGTCTGACTTTGCGTCGTCAGTAAATTCACCCATAATATCATCAACAGTAGCCATCAGTTAACTCCCATCCCGGTGGTGGGATCTGAGTATTGAGAGATAGGTGCGCCAGGCACTGCTAGCCCATATTGACGTAAGACGTCCTGCTTAATTTGCTCAGCCATTATCTGCTGTTGCTGTTCACTCATCTTTTCCCAAGGTGTTCTAAATCCTTCACCTTGGAGAGCTGACTTACCTTTCATTACTTGCTCACCTAAAATTGATGCTCCCATATCACCACCTACGCTGCCCACCATATCAAGTGCGTTTCCAAGCATTCCGTGTCCGCCTAGTTTTCCTAAAGCAAGTCCACCAGCAGCGCCTCCTACCGTACTAGCAGCGCCTGCGATTAGTTTATCTCCAATATCACCTGGCGTGTACATCATCGCCATACCACCGCCTAGAGCGTCCATTCCTAGACGGAATCCCATTTCACCTTTGCTGATATCCTTCGTTAAAAACTTAAGGGCTTGACCAGCCATTCTTCCAATCATCTTATCTACTGCTGAGGTGGTATCCCCATTTTAGCTTGATTAAATTGCATACCTTCGTTAGATAATGCAAAGCGCTGTTCCCACTGATCAGTACGTTGTTTCTCAATAGGATTCTGTAGATATTCCAGTAAGCGGCTACCCATTTGTCCAGCCATACGCTGTACTGGCTCATCTAGTTTGTTTGAAGGCTGAGTATCATCAGCACCACCCATTTTGCCGAATGTAGTTGGCTGCTCTCGTGAACGTCGTTGGTTTTGACGTCCTTGTGATACTGATTGCCCGTCGTATTGAAAATCCATCAGTAGCGTCCTCTTTGGCGAAGGTTTGCTGGTGTAAAGCTTCTAATCTGTTCTTGTTTAGCAGTACGCTTAGCTTTGTCTCGTTTTTCTCTTTCTTCAACAAGTGTAGCTTTTACTTGATTAGATCTTAGTGCTGCTTCATCAATAGGCTTACCTTTTGCTCTTTCTTCAGCTTGACGGCGCAAGTTGTCCCTCATCTCTGAACCTTCTCCCATATTTCCAGGACGGAAGCGATTAATGCGAGGCTCTTCACCTTTTACTTGACCAATGTACGGTTTTTGAGCATCAGGGCTCTGTAAACCTTTCATTGCGGACACACGGTCTTGTCTAATAGGTTTACCGCTAGGTTCTGTACCAACACGGATACTTGAGCCCTTTTTCTGCATAGCTACAGGAGCGGCGTCACCTCCAACTGCCTCAGGCGCATCAAACGTCACTCCTTTGGTTGGTTCTCCGGTTCTAGACAGATATGTTCCTGTTGGATTCTCATTTACGCTTGATCTGCGAGCAGCATCCATCTGATACATCGCATTAGCCAATCTTTGCTCATCTCCACTTGTTAAACGCAGTTCTTGCATTAATCCACCAACCAAATTACCGTTTGCCGGTACATTCTTCCCAGTTTCTGGACTACGCACCATTAATGTACTTCCTTGGGCTTCTTTTAGCTTTTGGACGTATGCAGCCATTGATTGAAGCTCTTCAATGCTTCTTACATTTGGTTGAGCAGCTTCTAGTCGAGCATCTCCCATTCTTCGACCAAGCTCTTGTACTTTCTGATTCAAGTTTGTAGTTTCTAGAGTGATATCAACTTGTGGGAAGTCTCCAAACGTTGATTGGCTTTCACGATAGTCAGGCATCGTCTGTTGTACCCACTCACGAGCAGTCTGTGGAGCATTTAGGGCATTAGAAGAGCTGCCGTCGTTAGGTGTGCGGTCTCCTGCTAATACTGCGGGTAATTCTGGACCTTGAATAGCAATTGGGTCACCAGATACTGGATCAAGGAACACACCATCGTGTCTACGCATGGCTTGACCCTTAATAGCGTCATTAGCAGTACGAACAACGTGTGCTGTCTCACCAATGGCGTGACCTCCCATACCTGAAGCACCTAATTTCCGAATCTCAGCGATACGTCCAATAGCTTCGTCAGCCATTGCTCCTGATCCGTTCACTGTGTAGCTATCACGAGCAATGATGTCTGCTTCAGCAGCAGCACGCCAGTCATTACGCTCGATCTTCTCATCATCGAAGCGTTGGTTGTCTCTTCGTACTGTTTCAGCACCTAATGCTGCATCTGCCTTTGTATCTGGACGAATATCGTCTTCTAATCGTCCAGCAACAGCAGCAGGTGTGCTACCTGACGTACGTAATTGCGTAACACCGCCAGGATATTGGTCATATCCGTACGGAGATGGGTTTTCTACCGCATTTAATGCTGTTAATGCGTCCTTCAGCGCAGATTTTGGGGCAATATCGTACTGTTCGCCGCGAGATTCTTCGAAATTCTCCCTTCTCAGCAGTCCTGTCTCTTCATCTTCTGTGAATCCACGGTCATCTGCTTGAAATACTTGATAATCACTCTGATCTTCCCCAAATGCGCGGGCTAATTCGTCATCATCCTCGTAACCAACTCCTTTAATCTCTCCATCACCCCAATCACCCAGTGATGCTTGCTTTTGTGACCACTGACTTTCCCGTTGTGCCCTATCTGAACGCCGAGCAGCAATACCATCTCTAGTTTGCTGCCTACGGAAGCTGCGAGATACAGCAGCGAGAGTCTCCTCTTCCGATAATCCTAGTTCTCTTCCAGCACCTGCTAAAGATGCACCTTTGATAAGCAGGTCATTTGCGTCGTGTGGTTGCTGATGTGGGTCCAGACTTGCTGAACTATTACCAGCTGCTGCAATATGACTGTTATGTCTAGCTTGAAACTGTTCTAAAGACACTATGTTATTGCGTATATCTACAACCATTGTAGATAATTTAGAGAGTTACTTTATAGTTTTGATTTTATCTAGTTCTTTCTTGAAAAATGCCTGTGCTTCTGGTTCTGCTGTAGTAAATGCAGAACTAGTTACATCAGTTTTGCTCAAGTCTGGTGTACTTGGGGTGTCTTCTTTAAGAGCTGCTGAAGGAATATCGAGGAACTCGGTGGGATCTAGACCCTTCATTCTTGCATCTTTTGCCTTCCACTCCATACCTTCCTTAGCATTTACTAGTTTGCCACCAACATTGAACCTGGCGTTACCATTCTGATCCTTACCAAAGCCAGCAACAGCGTTTGCTGCTACTGCTGCTTTGACTGAAGAGCCTTCATAGTTCAAAAATGTATCTCGAATTTTATTACGCTCCTTGTTTGCGTACATCGGTGAGACTAATGAGCTGTCGTCTGGCTCATCACCGCCAAAGTTTCCACGCACAGCCTTACGTGAAGCTACTTGTTTCTGTCGTGCTCCCTTAGGTTCGAACGCTACTTGGCGAATACGTTCAACTCTATCTGGTTCGCTAGAGCTACCGTCTTGTGGATCTTGTGGGTTACCACCAGTACTGTACGGAGTGTATTTATCGGTTGATGCAAATGGTTTTGTACCTTCTGGGAAACTAGCTTGAAGCTGTGGATCCTGTTGGAATGGCTGGCTTACGTCTGGCTTCTGTGTTGGATTAGCTCCTTCCACCAGTGGCTTCTCTAGTTGAGTAACACCAGCAAGCGTTGCAGGCAGGGCTTCAGACTGATACGTTGATTGAATATCAGTCAGATCGTATCCTTCTCCAAGGAAACCTTTGTTAAACGAGTTCAATCCACCGAGAGTTTGACCGTATTGCGTTAATCCCTCTGGTGCTAACCGTTCTTCTCCTCCACCTGTACCTGTAGATAGAGCACCCGGTCCTTGTAATCCTGGCGATTCTGGATCTGCGTCACTTCCCACTTCATTACCTTTTGGACCTTCACCTGGAGTGGCTGCGGATGGAGGAAGGTTGCCTCCTTTATGCGCCGAAGAACCTGTAGATACTGTATTGTCTGTAGCCATGTCGGGGGTTAACCCATCTTTGGCTAGAGCTTCTTTATACCCACGAGCTCCTTCAGGTGTACCGATATTGTATGAAACACCATTATGATTTCTAACTCTAGTCTTACCGTGAGGGTTTGGATGGTTCAGTATTACTTTTGCTCCAGTAGTAGCTCCTTCTGTAATAGCATCAATCGGCTTATCTATAATTCCGCCATTCATACCACGTGCACCAAACAATCCAAGTGACCCACCTGGAACAGCGCCTCCGCCAACTTTAGGCAACTTTGGAGACTTAGGAGCTTGCGAGGCACCAGACTTCGTCATGCTCTTAATTTTATCGAGCATTTTTTGATAAAAACTTTGAGCCTTAGCAGGACCTGCTTGTGCTAACGGCTTCACTCCAGGACCAGTACCCTTCAACCCCTCTCTCACCATTCGAGCACTTTCAACTTTAGGGTTATATGTAAGCTTGAATTCACCAGCCATTGCTTTTAAATCTATTTCTCTGACTATTGTATCTATTTAATAGCTACTGATTTTCCCATAGATGTTCCTGTCTGCTTCACACCATTACCGTTCACGCGCACCTCACCTCTGCCTCCTTTAGCCGGCTCCGCCGGGGCGGCGGGTTCTGGAGCAATACTCTCTTCTGGTGATTTCACTTCACCGTCACCACCACCCA
>WLWG01002995.1_pt1 | contig 12024 bp, 13 predicted proteins | sample 6712871 | NCBI WGS metagenome assembly WLWG01 (sample SAMN12718693, study PRJNA515312) | sponge metagenome | isolation source: marine sponge | host: Mycale hentscheli | place: New Zealand: South Island, Marlborough, Capsize Point | collected 2003-05-01 | reverse complement strand
CGAAAAGCCATTGAAAAAGATATCTATCCCCTACGCTATTAGCGTTCTTATTACTCAACAATTATCGGTTCAGAGGGTATTAGAAACACAAGACAACGGGAGAAATTTCTGGGAGCAACAAGAAAAGTCACTGCTACGAACATATAACTCAAAGGGAGGGTTCAAAAGAAAATATGATAAGTAAATATCACACAGTATCTATACCAAAGAAACATTTTAGATCTCTTCAAGAGATCCAAAGAAAATTTCCAATTAATGTCAGTTTAAGTCAAACGATTGAGTGGTTAATTAAAGTCGGGCAAAGACAAATCAAAAGTGAATTAAAAAATAAAACTAATGTAAATGAGCTATAATTATTCAAACTTCCCAACCAAAAAGAAAAAAGAAACTAACTTCCACCCGTGCGTGCCACCGGAGGACAATCAAATTCCGTCTGGATTAATTAAAGATCTCCAACTAAATGGATCAGAATATTTCATACACCCATACAAAGACAAAAGCAGTAATGTTTGTTTCTACATAAGACGAAAAGAAGAAAGAGGAAGTAAATCATTTACGCCAATGAGTTATGACCCAGAAAAGAAAACTTGGGTTTCTAAAGCGTGGCCAAGTGATAGGCCCTTGTTTAGAGAAGAGACTATAAAAGGTAATGATAAAAAGATTATAATTGCAGAGGGAGAAAAGGCAGTTGTTGAGGCAGAAAAGAAAATAGAATTTACAGATTATATAAAGCTATGTTGGTCTGGTGGATCTAATCAAGTACACCTAACAAACTTTGAAGCTCTAAAAGATAGAGAAGTTATACTATGGCCCGATAATGATGAGGCCGGTTTAAAAGCAATGACAGAAGTTGCACTCACACTATTAGAAAAAGATATTACCAATAAGATTAAAATAATAAAACCATATGAGAATTTGCCAAAAGGCTGGGACATAGCAGATCCAATTCCTTATGATGTTGAAAACGAGGGCCTTACTCTGGGAGGAATGTTAAATACTGCTAACGAATTCAATCCAGATCTTGATAAAAAGCTATGTGATAAGATTAGGAAAGAGTGGTCGGAAAGAGAACAAAAAGAAGAGCTCACAAAGATAACTGATAATTATATTTATGTTAGAGCTTATGATGAATTCTTTGAGACTAAAACGAAAGAATTTGTAAAGCTTACTAAACTAGATAATCACTTGGCCCATATCTTCAAAGACAGAAACGGAAGAGGAAATGTTTCAGATAGATTGTTAGCAGATAAAGAAACTAAAAAATGTATCAACTATATTAAATTAGCAAAGAGACCACCGGGAGTTATAGAAGTCACTTCAAAAGATAATCCATTAATTACACCGGGAAAATATTTAAACTTATATAATCCTCACGCATACGAATTGATCCAAGGAGATATAACTCCGTTCATAGAATTCTACACAAGGTTTTTTGGAGAAGAACAATTCAAACATTTAGATAGATATATGGCCGGTTGGTATCAATTACCCGGAGAGAAGTTTCAAAACTGCCCTGTCATAGTTTCAGATGAGGGGGGAGGAAAAGGAATTCTAGCCAATGAATTTATCGCACCGGCTCTTGGTTATAAGAATGTAGCAACAAATGTAAGTTATCAAAATGTGATAACCGAACACTCAACTATTGTAAGAGATTTCTCTTTGGTTGTTATTAATGAAGTAGTTATCCTCAAACAACATAATGAAAAGGTTGAGATATCCAATGCTCTAAAAGGATTAATCACAGATCCGTTCGTAGTAATTAATGAAAAGAATAAGCCAATAATCAATATTCTAAATACAACAAACTTCATAATTTACTCAAATAGTAAGCAATGTTTACACCTAGATAATTCAGCAAGAAGATATTGCATTTTAATATCCCAACAAACCAAAGATGACTTTGAACAAATGGATCAAGACGGAGTGTTTCAAAAGTTTGTAGATTGGGCAAAATCTGGTGGATCTCAAATGGTGGCGCACTATTACAAAAAGGAAAAAATACTTACAGAGCAAGATAAAAAATATCTTTATGGCAGAGCTCCAAGAACAGATGCCCTAAACCAAATGATCAAAGATAGTAAACACCCAACTATTAAAAAGTTAGAAGAAAGATATGAAGATGAAGCCGAACCTTTTACTAAAGAATGGGTTGGGTTTATATCCAAGAACCAATTAATAACTTGGGTTGAAGCAAACATCAAAGGCCACGCTCCAGATCAAGACATAGAACAATGGTTAAAAGAGAAAGCCATACCTTGGCACAGTGGAGATCTAACTAGAAGAATTCAAACCAAAGATGAGGGACGGCCAAGAGTATATTTATTAAAAGATAGACCAAAAGAATTAGGAGACGGATCCTATCTAGATTGGACAGAGGGAGAATTAGGTTATGCACCAACAACCGGAACTATTGCTTTAAGTAATAATGCCGGACCAATGAAGTGGGGAGAAAATGCAAAAGACGGAACACAAAGAGCTATGACACTTGCAAGAGAATTTGTTGAAACACCAATGGAAGTTATAGATATGGTTTTTAAATTTAAAAAAGCTCAAGAGAAAGCTTTAAAGAAATTAGATAAATTTAATAATGAAAATCCACACGCACTTAATCAACAAGTAATGGTTGGAGAAAGATCTATTGAAGATTCAGATAAAACAGAAACAATTTATGCAAGTAAGAGATCTGTAATCAAAGATGAGATCAGAGAACAATTCATAAAAGAATATGAAGGAATATTTATTCACGAAAAACAAGGACCAGAATATGATGAAGCAAAAGGACCTCAATATCTAGGCAAGAAAGATCCACCAAATTTAACCTTTAGTTGGGAAGAGCAAGAGTTGAAGTGGAAATTAGAAAATAAAAGAACTGAAATGATTAAGAGACATAAAAAGGAGTTTTCACTTTGAAGAATAGATCCAAACAACAAAAATCTAGATACTTACAAAACCTAGTTAAGGATAGAATAATAAAGCTTTATCCGTCGCTAACTAAAAAGGATATTAGAACTAGCACCACCGGAGAAAATGGAGCTGATGTTAAGTTATTATCATTGCAAGCTAGGAAGTTATTCCCCTATTCCGTAGAGTGTAAGAATAGATCAGACAATAAACAAATATATTCCTTTTATAAGCAAGCCACAAAACACACTCAACTTGAGCCATTGTTAGTGATCAAAACATTAAGAGAAAAGCCACTTGCTATAATAGATCTAGAACACTTGTTTGAACTTCAAGAAGATACCGACCACTAGCAATGGAACTTGGCCAAACTGTAAACACAATCTCACACAACAAACTTTACACAAACCTATATAACCCCCGGTATGCTTGGTCGGTGGTAAGTCATTTAAGATTGAGTGAAAGATGTTATAATGTTGCTCTAGCGTGCGAAAACTATAACCACCCCGTTTCCGTTGCAAAGGTAATTATGACGATAAAAAAAGGACAAGAAGAACTAGATCAATTCACTCTAACTCGTTCAGAGTATGCGAAAGAGCTAGGTATAACGCCAAATGCTGTAAGAATGAGAATGCGCCACGGAAAATTATCTGGAGAATTTAGATTTGACGGATCAAAATATATTTTCAGGTCGTCAAAGAGACCGGGTGAAAACTATGAAACGGACCACCCAATATTTACGAAAATGACCACTCCAAAAAAGAAGATTAAAAGAGGTAATCACTTCAAAGCAGATTATCCAAACGACGCTTTTAGATTACATAACCAATATAAAAAAGAGCAGGCAATTTTGAATAAGATCCAAGGTAAGTTTAAGAGTGAAGCTCATAGAGTTGAATATGAAAAATTAAATGATGAAGCTTTGAAGAAGTCGCTAGAGAATACTCACAAGAAACTTGAACAGAAAGCCCATATCCCACCAGTGAGATCTTATCCTACTTATGATAGAGAAGATTATTTGCCTCCGGCCCCGATACGAAAACCATTTAGAGGTTATGATTGGGTGGGTTCAGATGATGACGGATCTGTGGAAATAGATTTATCTAGATCTAATTATAGATCTGGTGTTTCTCACGGAGAGCCACAATTCAAGAGCAAAGTTTCAGAGGCCATTTGGAGATTAAAAAATAAAAAATGACCACCTTGTTTTCCTTGTCGCCTGATTATATATTCCAGAGACATTAGTAATAATTCACTTCGTTATCTGTCTATGCCCATAGGCAGATAGCATTCCTACAAACTCCCACTCACAACTATTTGATTTGCAAAAAAAATTTTTATTTTATAATTTTGATTGAAAACAATTTGAACGGCTCTAACTGTCTAGAACTAACTCTAAAGGTAAAACTATTACCTCCCCTAACTGTAAAAGGGTGTATGCCCCTCTTTAAACGATCGTAGAATGGCTTTCGTTGTGGTACCTCTTGTTGAGGGACCTTGCGAGGTGCAACAGCACCGAGCATAGGAACAAAAAAGGTTAATTCCGTTATTTATCCACACCCCTAAAAGTGAGGAAAATGAATCTTTTTTAGGACCAAACTAGATCCCAAAGATTATAAAAATAGTTAATGAAATTGCTAATAATAGAGTGTAAACTAGTCCCACAACTAGACCAGATTGAGATAAAACAAAGTTTAGTAAGGTATGAATGAAGATAATCGGCGTAAACTCTGGACTTTAATTCAGGAAGCCGGCCTTTATTTACGGAGTTAGAGGTACACACTAGCTCACACTACCTCACACTAGCTTACACTAGATCCCTCACTAAATATTAGTTAGAAAGAAATAACTATTGTAGAGGTGCATTATGAGTGATGAGAAACTAGTCCCCAAACTAGAACAAGTTAAGATAAAACAAACTAGTCCCATAAGATTTAGGGACGAGACAATCAATAAAATCCGTAAGGAACAATTTAACTTTGGCAAGAAGAGAGATCTATTTATTCCGTTTATTGTCTCTAAAGATAGCCACCAAAAAGGATTAAAGCTCCGGATTTATAAAGGTGGAGTTGGTTCAAAGGAAACAAAGAAGATCTTCTATTTGCAGTATTGGTTTAATAACAAAGCTAACAGATTTAAGTTAGGAGATTATCAACAGAGCTTCGGGACCAAAGAATGTAATGAGTATTTAATTAAATTACATAAAGATCATACAGATCCAAAGACGGGTTTTTGGATTAAAGATCCGGTTGAAACTTTAAAGAATGAAGCAAGATTTGTAGAAAAGCAAGATACAACTCAAGCTAAAGCGTACACCATTAATGATGTGATTGAAGCTTATTGTGGTGCACCTATTTTTAATGAAGAGGCAGAAAGAGGATTTAGTAAAGATCGTAAGGACGGATATAGAACTAAAAAACACGCCAGAGAATGGTTTAGATGTATGGCCGGTTATAACCAAAGACAATCATTAGTTAATTTTTATGATGATGATGACGGCTATGGCACTCACGAATTTAAAAGTAATTCTACTTTAAGAATAGCAAAGCCATTATCTTGGAGGGATTTATTTAGGAAGTTTCCACCCGGTAAAGGAATTCTAAAAGATAGGGTTTATTGGAATAGAAGAAGAAAGCAAACTTACACTATTCCAAAGTCTCAAAACTATGCAATTTATGATCACGATTTAGGAAAGAGTTTAATATCAGATCTAAAGCCCGGAGATATAGAACACTTCATAAGAAATCTATCTTCAATGGCAGTAAAAGAAAGCTATGTTCAAGTGTTCATAACCTTGTGGATCTATGCAAGAAAAAGAGGTTGGCTTGGAACTGACCCCGGAGAATGTCCATTTTTTAATCAAACTGTATTTATTAAAAAAGAAAAAAGAAAAGAAGATCCATATAAAAACATAGCAATAGAAGATCCAAAACAACTAGCTTTATTCTGGCAATGTAGTGAAGAATTATCGGATCAATTTCCATTTAAAGCAGAACTCCACCAATTTATGTTGCTAACTGCAATGAGGAAAACAGAGTGTTTAAAAATGGAGAAGAAGTTTATTAACTTTGAAAAAGGAACTTTGTTTATTCCTAAAGGTATAAGTAAAACAAAATATAGAGATGAAGAACTTCCTATCACTCCAGAGCTAGAAGTATTGCTACGAAACATTTTAGATCTAGGAAATAGAGCAGATTTTCCTTTTTATAAGATGAAAGATTTTAGGTGGTTATTTGCTACTAGAAATTGGAGCGCACAGAAATACTTTAACAAAGATTTTAGATTATCTCACAAAGCAAGACTTGGTGGAGACGAAAAATATATACCGGTATTAAGAGCTCTTATGAGGGAAAAGTCCGGCGATCCAGATCTTCTTTATGCACCAAAGATTTTAAGAAAAACATACATAACTAAATCACAACAAATATTTGCCGGTCGTTCAGAGATAACTCAACAGATGTCTAGACACAGAAATATTGATGTATTGAATAGTCATTATAATAAACCGGGTATTGAAACCAGAAGAGAATATGCAAGTGAAGTATCAAAAGCATTTCCATTTATTCAAAGAAGAACTGCTTAATGATCCAGAGGTGCGTGTATAATGGTTAAGCCTCCGGCAACGATACTTGCACCAACTAAAGATTATTGTTTGCACTGTGAAAGCCATAAATACATCAAGACTTCCGTATCACTAAACAATCGTATTGGTTATATTTGTGAGGAATGTTATACCTCTAACATATGGGCAACAACAAAGTTAGAAGTGGAATTGGTTCACTCTTTACGACTAAAGGACAATTACGAAAACCAAGAGGACGACCACAGTTAGATCTTGGTATTCAATTTACAGTTTATGGAAAGTTGTTGCAGATATCAAAAGGCAGAAATATTTCTATGTGGAAAGCTTGGAACCAATTAACCAAACATAGACACTTCCCAGAATTACTGCTCCCCCACTTCAAAAAATCAAAAGGATTTAATTATAATAAATTTATGGAGAAGATAGTTGATCCAGATTGGCAACACGATTGGTACAAAAATAATGTTGTTAAGGCCCAACTTATAAAAAGATTTAAAAAGATACAATTTACCTACATAGACAACAAAACTAAATAAAATTTTCCGATTAATAACCCTGAAAGTTATAACGAGAATTATCTATAAGCGTTCATATGCTTAAATATCATTTTACTAGCAAACTACTAACAACAGAGGACCTATTAAAGGATCTCAAAATAACAATCTCTAATTTGAACTATTGGAAAACCCAATGGAGAAAATCGGGCAATGATGATTGGGATATGGGTTTGCGAATAATTGGTAGGCGTGCATTGTGGGATCCAATCTTATTTCTGGGTTGGCTCAATAATAACAAACTAAAAAATAAACCGAAAGATCAACGGGACATAAATTTAATTGCGTTCGTTGGCAGAAATTCTTCGGAGGAAAGTGAAAACTAATGTTAAAAATAATAGACAATCAAATAACCCCAGAACAAGAAAAGGAATTTGGACCAGATAATCCAGAGGCTTTTTCACTTATGCAAACTTCTTTGAAGTTAATCAATCAAGATAAGGTAAACGAACTTTTTCAAGATGATGACTATGAAAGTGACAGTGGCATAGGTGGAGATAAGCACGGGCTATATGCGTTTGCAAAATGCAATCACGACGGCTCAAAATATTATGTCCAAGTAAGAAAATATGGAAAAGACACCAACTAGCAACATAGAAAAGGCATTATCAGGTGGAGGACCAAACGAAACTCCACTTGATATGGAACAATTTATCAGAATGGCAGACGCAGAAAAGATTGAGTTTGATGTAATGCAAGATCTTATTGATACGATCCAACAAGACTTTGAAAAGGAAAGAAAAGCCGGAGAGAGCTTGATTGATTGGCTTAAATCAAAACCAACAGAATATTTTAAAAGAATAGAGTTAGCCGGTGGAGGCAAAGTAATTTCAATTAGTGATTATTTAAAACAAAAAGAAAAACCAAAGATCAAAGAGTTAGATCTTGCCGGAATGTTCACTCCAAACAAAACTCTATCATCACTTTCAGAAGCAGAAAGAGAAGCAGTAAATAATTTATTAAAACTAACATTTGGGAAAGATTAATGAGCTACGACGAAAACAATCCAAAACATAGAGCAGAACTTGAGGCGTATCTTACTAGACCTAAAGCCCCACAAGAAGAGGCAAAGGCAACTTGGAACAAACGAGAAGCAGAGTTTAATGAAGAAAGAAAACAAAAATTAAAAGCAGATAAAGATATGGAAACTTATGTGAAGAATACAACGGCCAATAATAAAACTCCCGGTACTTTTAAAAAGCTAGTTAAAGAAGATGAGGCTATGGAAAAAAGAGGACAACAAACAGTGGCCCTTACAAATACTGCAAGAGGAGATTTAAGAAAACAAATTAAGAATGGAAATATCAAAAGAGAAGATATGCTTTTAAAGGAAGATGATAACGGATTAATGGTTAATAAAAATAGAACTATTGCCATAAGAGATAGTTTCATTGCTAAACAATTCAATAGAGCTCTAGGAGTAAATGAGCCAGAGGCAACACCAGAACAAGTGGGTAGATTAGCAGAAAGCTTGGAGCGTAATCGTCAAATGACAGGAGCTAAACCAACAAAGCTTAATGATTTAAAAGATAGATATAAAAATAAACCCATACAAAAGAAACCAATTAAACCATTTAAGTTTCCAGAATTTAAGATTGATCCAATCCTACCACCCTCTTATTTCAAACCAACTGCACCAGATCCAGAGTTAGCGAGACTTGAACGGAGATTTAATCAAATGGTTGAGGAAAGTAATAAACCTAAAGGATTACCCGGAATATTAGGACTTAAAAAATATGAATAAATATGAACTGAAATATATGTTTGAACAAGAAACATTAAAAGTTGAAAACCTTATAGATGTAGTTGGAAAGAACGCTCATCATATTCAGGACCTATCAGCAGAACTAAAAAAGAAAGACGCAAACATAGATAAACTGATTGCTAGATTAAATGACAAAAGAGAAGAAGTTTATAAATTAAAAAACATTATCCAATCACAAACACAAAAGAACTTGGCTGAATATCACTTCCCAAGTGAGGTAGATAATTAATGAGTAAGATAGGACATAACAATCCACCAAAGGATAGAAAAATAAATTGGAAATCTATTTCAATAAATCCTTATGACTACGAGGATCTAAAAAAATATGCAGTGAACTTGCGCCAAAAGAAGAACTGTTTCAGATTATTAAACGGCGAGAAGCCATTGAAATTTGTATCTATCCCCTACGCTATAAGCGTTCTTATTACTCAACAATTAGTATTTCACGGGCAATTAGAAACTCAAGATAATGGGAGAAATATCTGGGAGCAAACAGAAAAATCATTGCTGCGAACTTACAACTCAAAAAAAGGACTAAAGAAAAATGCAAAAAAGTAAATGGCACAACATCTCTCTTCAAGACAAGAGTTTTAGAGAGCTGCAACAACTACAAAACAGAATACCCATAAGATCTAGCATACCGCAAGTGATTGAATGGCTAATTAAGATCGGGCAAAAACAAATTAACTTAACCAAAGATGTATCTAATGAAAACAGTAGCAGAATACCTAAATAAAAATAAATCAATAATACCTTGTGACGGAAAAATTCCAGTATTCCCAGAATGGCAGAAAAAAGAATTTAAACTTGAAGATTTTAAACCAGAACACAATATAGGATTAAAGTTAAAAGAAGATACTGACATAGATATAGATAGCCAAAGATCACTACCTTTTATTTTTAAATATGTGCAGCCTTGTTCAGCCGTATTTGGTAGAGGTAAAAAACCTGTAAGCCATTATCTATTTAAAGGGATTAGCAAATATAAAAAATTTTTTTTACATAAAGATCTAGAGAAATATTACAAAGATCTTCCTCACGGATCTACACTGCTTGAATGTAGAAGTGGCGGAGATAAACAAACAATTATGCCCGGATCCATTATTGAGGGAGAAGAGGTTAAATGGAAAATATTTGAAGGACTATCTCCATACCCCGGAAACATTTTAGAGGATCTATCTAAAGTAGCTGTCGCAACAGCTCTATCAATTCTATATGCACCAGAGGGAAACAGAGATGATTATTGTTTTGCTATCGCTTGCATACTAGCCAAACATACTGATTGGAAAGATTATGAGATTGATGATTTTATTGAACATTTAGCAGAACACTCGGGAGATCAAGAGAGGAGACAAGGAAAAGGAACTCACGCTCATAAACAGATTACAAATGGTGGAAGAGTAAAAGGATTTAATACTTTAAGAGAAATTATAGGATTAAATGATGCTGCTGCTTTGTATAGAATATTTGAATGGGTTGGAGTTAATCCACCAAACAAAAACCTAGAAGAACTTAAAAAGAAATATGTCTACATAGAAGATAGCGCCTCTATGTATAATGTTGAAACTGATATTGAGAAAAAGAAAGAGGATTTTAATAATACAAATCTTTATCATTTTCCCGGCGGTAAAAATAAAAAGAAAGCGTTTGAAAGTTTAATGACGGACTTTGAATTCTTTCACGAAAACAAAGTTATAGGTAGAGCTGTTCTACCCGGCTATGATTATCCTATTGCTGAAATTGATCACACTCATTTTTATTTAGAGCCCGGTAGATATTTAAATTTATATAAAGGCCCGCCACTAGATCCGGTTAAGGGAGATGTTTCTGAATGGGTAAACTCCTTTAAGCGTATTTTAGGAGATGATTATTACGAGCATATAGAACAATTCTATGCAGCATTTATTCAAAAGATATTTAAACACTTATTAGATCTAACTCCGGAAGAGAGTAAAGAGATTGGTCCGATGAAAATTCAGTGGGGTTATTTGTTAGTAGGTCCAGAGGGTACGGGTAAAAAGCTATTAGCAGAAACACTTCAAAGAATAGTTGGCCGTAGATACATAGACGCTAACGCTACATTTGGAGAGATGATCGGAAATCATAGTGAAGTTATCTACAATAAACTATTCATATTCATTAATGAGATAGTGACTACCGGGGATATTGCACAGAAAACAGAGATCAGTAATAAGATGAAGCCATTTTGGACCGATGAAGATGCCAAAATAAACCCTAAACATATTAGACCTTTTAGATATTGGAATAATGTAAACGGACTTTGTTTTAGTAATGAAGAGAATTGTTTATATCTTGGTAAGAGCTCTAGAAGATATGGAGTATTAAATCTTTATGAAAGACTACCGGTATCTAAACTAGAAGAGTTTGAAAAAGACGGAACATTTGAAAGACCTTGGAAATTTGTACAATCAGATAGGATCAAACATTTATTTCACTACTTTTTATTTGAGGTAAAAATAAAAGATTGGAACCTTTACAATAGAGGAAGAGCTCCAATAACAGATGCATTAAGAGTGATGCAGCAAGAAAGCAGCCACCCAATTATTCAGAAACTATCTAGAGCTTTAGAACAAAAGCTTGCACCATTTGATAGAAGTTTTCCCGGTTTCATAATTCTTGATGATCTGTTGGAGTACATAAGAGAAAAATGGAAAACACAAGTAAATGAAAAATATGTAAAAGATTGGTTAAAAGAAAAAGGCTATAAGTGGAAGAACGGAAAACAAACAAGACAAATTCTAAAAGATGATGGCAGCAGACCAAGAGTACATCTATTAGAAGATAATGATTATTTAAGAGATCTTTCTGAAACTCAATTAGGTACTGCACCCTTTGAGATGAACCAATACCAATGGGATCAACATAAATTAAAAAATGCTATGAGTGATTTTACTTATGGAGCTTCTGATCCAAAAGAAACTATTCTACAAAATGTTAAAATAATATTCGGCAGCAAATGGACCGATGCAATGGAGCTTCATTTTTATGAGGATCTATTAAAGGTTGCTATTAATAAAAATCATTCAACGCAACTGATTTTGAGTAAATGTAAGAATGGAGAAAAAGGTGGAGCGGGAGATACAGAAAATACATATGATTATGAGAAATATCTTGAAGCTAGAAGAGAGCTAGAAAAAGCAACCGGAGAAGATAAAAAGAAGCTGCTAAAGAAATATAGTCTAGGCAGCGCAGATCTTCCA
>WLWG01002990.1_pt1 | contig 12035 bp, 15 predicted proteins | sample 6712871 | NCBI WGS metagenome assembly WLWG01 (sample SAMN12718693, study PRJNA515312) | sponge metagenome | isolation source: marine sponge | host: Mycale hentscheli | place: New Zealand: South Island, Marlborough, Capsize Point | collected 2003-05-01 | reverse complement strand
TTAGCACAGTTAGATCGTGCAATTACTCCAGAGGCGGCAAAGGCACTTCTTATGTTGCTGCCTGAACTGGGAGCATTAATGGAAGCAATTGCTGGTTCTGGTCAGGCAGGACCACCACCACCACAGCCACCAAAAACAGCACAAACACAATCTAACCCACAAATGGGTGCGTTAGGCGGTATGTCATAATGATAAGATTGGCGACAGTCGAAGATCTTTCTGAAATATTTATGATGTTAAACGTCATGCATTCAGAAACCATCGACTGTACTTCTCCAATTGATTCTGAGAAACTAACATCAGCAATCAGCAATGCTTTGCATAGAGGTGTTGTTATAGTGTTTGATATAAACGGTAAAATTGCTGGATCTATAGCTGGTGTAGAAAGCACTGACTGGTGGTCTAGTGAAAAATATTTGGCTGATATGTGGTTTTTTGTCTATAAAGAACATAGAAAGTCAAATATTGCGGCAAAGTTGATAAAAAGTTTTATGCAAATCGCAAGAGAAGCAGAAATTAAAATCAAATTAGGTCATGTCTATTCTGGAGATGGCGAGCGAAAAGATAAATTTTATGAGCGCCTTGGATTATCCAAAGTTGGTTCGCTCTATATGGAGGCGTAAATGGGCGGTTTTTGCACACCATCATACACTGAGCTACCAGATGCAAAAAATATTGTAGAAGGTACAGAAATTCCAGAATGGGTTGCTGCTGCTGGTCGAGAAATATTCACTTCTGCCACAGGTATTGCTGGTTCTGACTATCCAATTTACCAAGGCGAAAGAACAGCAACTTTTGACGGCAGCACTTTAACAGAAGATGAGCGTCTTGGTATGCAAATGTTGCGTGAGGGTTCTCAAGACTATCTTCCTTATATCAATCGTGCAGCAGATGTAGCTAATACGCTAGGTGCTGGTTACGATTCTATGAGCCGTCAAGAACTTCTTGGAGATGAATTTCAAGCATCATCAGATGCTAATCTCATGGGTCAGTATCAAGGCGCAACGCGAGAAGAGCTACTTGGTGGTCCATTTTCAGTGGAAAATGCTCAAGAATATATGGACATTTATCAACAGTCTATGGACCCAGCTATTCGAGAAATCGAAGAGCAAACAATTAGAGCGCAAAATCAAGCGCGTGAAAGCGCAGCTAGAAGTGGTGCATTTGGTGGATCTAGATTAGGTATACTTGAGGGAACAGCGGCTGGAGAAGGCGCAGAAGCTGCTGGCGATCTCCGCGCACAAGCAGCGCGTGAAGGGTTAAGTTTTGCGGCTGATAGGTTTGACACTGATCGTGAAGCTAGATTTGGCGCAGAAGATGTCATGCGTGGTCAGTTTATGGAAGATCGTGCTGGCAGATTTGGCCTAGAAGATGCTAGATATGGTCGTTATGGCGATCAACGTGCTGCTCGTTTTGGCGCAGAAGATGCTGCTAGAACTGGGTTTGAGACAGATGAAGCAGCTCGCATAGCACAAATGAACGCTTATCAAGAATTAGGTCCAATGGTTCAGGATCTTCAAAATCGTGCAGCGGCTGGTCTTATTTCTTCTGGAGAAGCACAGCGTACTTTGGATCAACGTGCGCTCGACTTGGCATACGCAGATTACATGGATCAAAGGCAGCGCCCAATGGAAATGGTCAACTTCGCACTTGGTGCATTGTCTGGTACACCATACAGCACAAGAAACCGTAGCTATGAGCTAGGATCTAGTTACTCTGCTAACCCATCAGTATATGGACAGCTTATTAGTGGCATTGGTGCTGGCTACAGCGCCTACAAAATGGCAAATAGTTAATAAGGGGTAGGTTATGGTAGTAGATAAAACACGACTTGGAGCCACAGGAAGCAGCCCAAATGATTTAGGTAATATGGGCGCTCTTAGGCCAATTCTTGGTCAATTAGCTGGTAACAAAGATCGTGGACAAATGGCTATTGATTTTGCCCAGCAGCTATATCCAGCAGTTGAAAAGGCCGATCCTTATGAGGCTGCTTTGCAATTCTTCTTGGCTATGGGTCAAGGAGCGTCAAAGCCCGGAGCTACTGTATTAGGATCTGCTGTGGGCGCTATGCAAGCACCAGCCGATTATCTTGCTGCCAAGAAAAAAGAAAAGCGCGAGACAGATCAGGCAAGAATGCAAACTGCGTTGTCTCTTGCGCCTAGTCTGAAACCACCAACTGTTAGTGTTGATTACAATAACGTAATGGTAGATGGCGTAGCAATGGTTCTGACAGACGCAGAAGTAAAAAAAGCAAAAGCTGATGGTAAAGTTGTTTCTCCTTACGAAAAACCAAGCACAAGTACAAACACATTCAAAGAACGTAAATTTTTCAAAAGTGGGTTTGATCCTGTTGTTGTAAAAAATCCAGATGATGCAAAATTGTTTGAAACCCAAGGTTGGGATTCTGTGCCGCCAGAAGGTTGGACTGACAGTAAAGGTGGCACAAGTGAAGACGCAGCAGAAGTTCAATCAAGTAGCATTCTTGATAGTGGCGTAATTATTTATGCGTTTAAAGACGGCACACGAAAAGTTGTGAATTCACTTGGTGAAGAAGTAACAGGTGAAGATGCTCAAGCTGCTATCAAAGAAGCTGAAGAGCGTGGCGTTAAACTTCAACAAGATCGATCAGGTGCAAGACGCGCTGGTACTGTTGGCGTAAATACTGCTTTAAATGCGTTTACAGAAGTTGGAAAAATTAGAAAAAATATAGCAAACTTAACAGAGGCTTTAAACTTAGTTGAAGTTGAAGGTGCTAATACTGGTAAGATAGAAAGTTTTATTCCAAATTGGAGAGCAGCAACTATTGAACTTTCTCAAGTCAGAGCTGAACTTGGTTTAGATGTTGTTGGATCAGTTACATTTGGTGCATTAAGTGAAGGCGAACTTAATATTGCTCTGGCAACAGCTTTGCCAATAGAGCTGCAAGAACAAGATTTAATAGACTGGTTGAATAGAAAAATTACTGCTCAGAAAAAATTATCTGCATATCTTGAAGGACAAGCAATATTCTTGTCTGACGGCGATAAGACAGTAGGTGATTGGTTGCGCCACGTTAGAGAACAACAAGAAGAACTTAAAAAAACAGAAGCCAAGCGTAAGCAACAAGGAACTAATTACAATTTTCCTACTATGACTGAAACAGAATTAGAAAATTTAGATCTTGATACGTTAGATAGTGATCAGATTGATGCATATTTAAAACGCATGGATGAGTTAGGTTTGTAAAATGGCAACTGCTGAAGAAAAACTAAGAGAAGCAAAATTAAAACAAGCCAAACTTAAACAGTCACTTTTGTCTTCAAAAAGCTCTGATGATATATTTGTTCCTCGCGCTGACTCAGAAGACTTTGCGCCCGAAAAAACTGAAAGTAAGCCGACAAACTTTCGTTCTGAATACTCAGAGCCGGGTTTAGAGCTGGCAAAGAAAGCTAGTGGTGGTCTTAACCCATACACTGGTGAAGGCGTTGTAGATCTTCCTGAAGAAATGCCACTAGGCTACGGTGACATACAAGTTAAGTTTCCAAAAGCGTTTAGAGATGCTGTTGAATTTATTGGCGATGGCATGGCAACAGCGGCTGGCTATGGTATGGCTGGCTATGGCTATCTAGTCGGTGGCGCTGCTGATATTCTTACAAGAGCTGGCGTTGATGAAAGCACAGCAGATAAATTTGCAAGAGATTTTATGTCTCTTCCAGATGCATTTGTTGGATCTCCATCATCTCTCATGCGGCCACGCAGAGTGAAAAACCCAACTGTTGGCGGTGTGAAAGAAGCAGAAGTCGCAAGACGTTTTACACCAGAAGAACTTGCTGCACTGCGTGAAACAAGTTTGGAAGTTGATGCCACACCAAAGCCACCATCTGTTTCTTCTTTAACGCCAGAGCGTCTAGGAGAGCTTATCAGAGTAGCTTCATCTGGTGGACGTGGCTCACAAGCAGCAGCAGAAGCGATTGCACAGGCGGCTCGTATTAACCCAGAAGCAGCAGCGGCTGCGCGGCGTTTAGGCATTGATGTACCAGCAGATGTACTTAGCGATGACACACAGCTTAAAAGTGCTGCTGGTCTTTCGAGATCACTGGCTGGAAGCGAAGCAGAAGCAACATTTAGAGATACAGTTGTTTTAGCATCACAACGTGCTGATGAAATTATGAAAGAATTAGATGCTGGACCAGACATTTCATCACTTGCAGAGCGTGTAAAAACTGATGTGTTACAGACTAGAAGCACTTTAGAAAAAGCTGCTGGTGATCTTTACAAAGAAGTTGATCAAATTGTACCAGCCAGTTCACTCGTTGATCCTACAAATAGCGTTATACTAATCAACAAAATTCTTGAAGAAGTTGGCGGTATGGGCGCGTTGACAGGAAAAGAAAAAGCATTGTTTAATAAGTTGACAGATCCAGACACACCTTTGACTTTTGCTGCATTGAAAAAATTTAGAAACAGTATTGGCAGAGCTATAAACAAAGGCGAAGGCGAATATGCTGATCTGGATACAGGAACAGCAAAAAGAATTTACGCTGCACTTAGTGAAGACTATTTAAATACAGCACAAAGAGTTGGTGGCGATGAAGCACGTTCTACGCTTAGACTAGCCAATCAAACTACTGCAAAACAAAAAGCATTGGAAAAAAGATTAACATCTTTCTTTGGCAGAGATGGCGAAGGAAGTATTGCGCCAAAACTTTTGACTGCAATTAACAGTGGAAAAAAAGGCGATATTGCAAGTTTAAATCGTACATTAAAAATTATTCCACAGGATCTCCAGCGTGAAGCTGTAGCAACAGCTATTGGATCTATAACATCTTCTACTGCTGTTGGCTTTGGCGGTCCTTTTGATTTTGCAAAATTTTCTCAAGTTTACGATGGGCTAAAAAAGAATGGCGCAGTTTTCAATAGAGTTATGAAAATTCTTGGTCCTGAAACAGCTAAAACTATGGATGATTTAAACGAGCTTTCCAAACGTATCACACAAGCGCGTGGAGCTGTTCTGGGTACAGGAAAATCAAATCAAGCACTTGTTCAAGCAATGACTGCTGATGGTTTAATCAAGTCTGTTTTAAGCACTGTTATGGGCAATCGTATCGTCAGAGGTGTTGCTGGACAAGCTGCTGGCGGTCCTGCTGGCGGTATGGCAGCAGATACTATTGGTGAAATTTTATTGCGAAAAACTGACAAACAAAAAATTCAATCTGCTGGTGATTTTTTAAATAGTGCAGCATTCAAAAGTTTAGCAATAGATGCATCTCAACCAAACATGGATGTAGTAGTAAAATCTCCAGCCTACAAACGGTTTGCTAACGCTGTTGGAATAACAGATCCTAGAAACTGGTTACAAACTGCTTTGTTAGCTAGTGCTGACGAAGGTGTAATGCAGCCACCAGCAGAAGAGGTTGTTGAGGAAACTGATGCATCTGACTCGCCAGCATTGCAAAGCCTGATAGAGAATATAAATCCAAACGTATCAAGCAAAGTGCAAGAGGTAGCCAACTAAGGCTACTTTTTTCTTTCGTAATATGTGACAGATCCATACTTCGGGCCATAAGCTTGGCCGTAGATCATAGTTTCTAATTCTTCGAGGCTGTCGGCCTCTGCTGACAACCGCTCGTTTGTGCCTGATTGCACATAATATGCTACATATTTTTTCATTAGTAATCCTCCCCATTTACTTTTACTTTTGTGGGGCGCTGGATGATGGTTTGCTTTACGCCATCACGGACGCCATGCTCTTTGACTTTGGCCATGAAAGTCACTTGAGCGCCTTTGCCCCAGTATTGTGTGCCTTTGTAGATAATGACGTTGTCATCAGCGTCACGGCAGATGTGAAGGTGTGAGATGCCATAGATGCCTTCCAGATCCACGATATGCTTCACTGTGACTGCGAAAGCCTGACGCTCGCCCACTGTGCCAACAAACTCGCACTTGCCATCTCTGGTGGCCCACTCAGCGGCTTGTGCGGCACGTTTGTCCAGCACCTTAACCATAGCGTTACGCATGTTGGGTGTAAGTGATCCAAACTGCCAGATGCCTTTGTTGCAAGCTGAGAAAAAGCCATCACCTTCTGGGCTGTAGTCAGCCACAAAATCGATGATCTCTTGGGCGCGTTCATCAGACGCGATCCAGTTTTTGCGCTTTGTGTTGGCAGCATTGGCCATTTTCCGCGCTTCGATGCTGGGGTAATAGTGTGCTTCGCCTTTGTGATTATGATCGTATGCCATGTTAAGTTCCTCTCTCTCTATACATTATATATAGTGACACTTGTCATAGATTACAATGGTTAGAAATAAAAAAGAGGCCGAAGCCCCAATTTATTTATGCTGCTTTTTTTTGTTGGTGTTGCTCGATTTCTTCGAGCTTGCCAAGAACCTCCCACCAAGCATATGAGCCGTGGCCTTCGATTACGCCAAGATCGACATAGTCATCTTCACCTTCGTAATCGATCCAGTACGAATTATCTCCATAGCCAGTGCGCTCAATGCTGATCTCCATGCCCAGCTTCTTAGCGAGGCGTTGGGCTTTTCCACGATCACTGTCTGCACCACATGCTACACGCTTTGGCTTTATGGCCTCGCTGGGCGTAGTGATCGCGCCCATTGATGTAAGCTCATAGACTTCGGCTACACGCGCACGGCGCTTGATGCGTTTGTCTTTTATCGATGCGGGTGACCCCAAGATGCCACAAACATAACGGCGTCCTTGAACTAACTGCCAGTGCCAGCCAGCAACGATCAAGAAAACACGATTGGCTGTGCGCTCTTTGACTGTGGCTTTAAGCCAGCCAGCCAGTGTCACGCCCTTGCTACGGCCAAGCGTCAAGCCAAAAGTTGTGCGTTTGCTTTCGATACCACAAAGCTCAAGAGATCTTTTGACCTCCCATGTGGATGAGCCTTTGATGGATTTGCGGCCACCAACGTGACGGATCAACCGTGCTGCTTCGCCAGTGGTCATGCCAGTGACGGCACTGATGACAGCAGGCCCACAGTAGCGGTTGCGATCTGCTGCTGTATTGCCGTGATTGACTGATTTGATGTTTACGTTTTTCATAGTCATTACGCTGCCTTCCATGTTTTAATTTCTTCAAGCCATGTCATTGCTTCATTGTAAGCAACAAGCTGGATCTCATCGGCCAAGAATGAAATTGGCAAGCCAAGTTCGATCAGCTTGGTGCGTTGCATTCCTGTATTTCGAACACGACACAAAAACGCTTTTTTTGCATCTGCTTCTGTCTCGAAACCGCGCACAGAAAAACAATTCTGTTTGCCATCTTTTGTGTTAAAAACTCTGATTTCGTATGTGTTTGACATTATAGTCTCCTCTCTCTCTATATCTTACATATATGACATCTGTCATAGATTACAAGGGGCAGAACAAAAAAAAGAATGGGCTTATGCCCACTCTCTTTGAATCTTCAATCCTTTGGCCAGCATTTCTTCGGCATCTTTTTTGTTGCCGCGCTTGAGATTGTCGAGCGACCATGCGACCCAAGATGCTGCGTGAGGCGACAGCAGCTCAGACTTCGGCTCTGGCGCTGGGCGAGGCTCTGAGGCGCTCTGCTGAATGCCCCCGACTTTGTTTTCGTTGAGCCAGTTCAGCAGATCCTGTTTCGATGTCGGCACTTCGACCTCGACCCACTCTCTTGGTGAATTGCGGCGAGCGTCTGCCTGTGTGCCAAACCATTCGCCTTTGTTGTTCATGTACAATCTCATATCAATTATCCTCCCACTCTATATGACATCATGTCTTGGTACTTGGCGCGAGCGTCCAACCAGTTGAGGCAATCACGCTTTGTAGTAAATGTGTTTTCCCACTCGCCATCTGCATCAAAGATTCTCCAGTCATACTCTGGGTAATCTTGCAGCTTTTCAATTTTATATCCGCGATACTCGTAGTGGCCGTTTTCAATTTTTTTAACTGTGTGTGTCATTTCGATTTCCTCTCTCTCTATATCCTATATATATGACATCTGTCATAGATTACAAGGGGCCGAAGCCCCTTTTTTTAAAAATTATAATCGTGAAATTTGTAAGGTGTTTTCGACAAAACGTGGCGACCATTAGCTGAATAGAAGTGGCCATTTTTGCGAAGGCGAGCGCGGATCACGGTGTACTCAGGGTTTGATTTGTAAACCCACTTCTGAGCGCCTTGGTTTGTGCAGTGACCAGCAAAGCCACCAGCAATGATCTCAGGCTTCCAATTTTCGTCCAGCTCCGCATCCATTACGCGGATCTCAATTGTCTTTGGAGATACAACGCGCACGATCTCATATGGGTGTACGTCAGACCATCCACTGTGATTCGCGTGAGTGTATTCGATAGCTTCAACGCCATACTCATATTCGCTGTTATAATTACTACCACAACGGCTGACAGGCAATTCTTCGATAAGATTTTCGGCAGCTTCTTGGCTATCGAAGGTTGTGGTTACTGCTGAGTTTAAATGCAAGTAATCATGTATATTAATTTTTTCAAAATACACTTTATCAGCAGTTCGGCTGCGTGATCCATCGCGTGTGCTAACTGTTTCGATTACGGTGATTGCGTATTTAGTAAACATGTAGTTTCCTTTCTCTCTCTCTACACCCCATATATATGACATCTGTCACAGATTACAATAGAAGCAATGCATTTTTTTCAAAATTATTTTATGCTCTGTAGCCGTGCCGCCGAAGTTGCTTGATGTAATCAGTCAATTCCATGTCAGCAGCGAAAATCTCGCGGTCAATCCCCAAAGGCTTTTCCCTTCGATTCTTAATGTCCTTGAGATTGTTTAACTGCTGCTTCAGCCACCTAACATGAGCCGACTGAAACATACTCAAATCTTTTAAATTATTCTTTTCCGACATCGCCTTTCTCCTTTTTCATTTCTTGCCACCTTACATGCTCTGCCATTTCAGCTACTAAATGTTTAAAATGATCAGGATCAATCTTCGCAATCCTCTGACCATTTTCATAAATATGCAGCCCATCATCCCTAACTGTCCAGTGATATTTCCAATTCATTCTTTCCTCCTTGTTTTGGATAAGGCAGCACTTTGTATTTGAGAGCCTTGATTAAATCTTTGCGCCGTTTCTTTTTGGCGTTGAAAAACACATACCTATGCTTGCGCGGCCTATCGACATAATAAACATTCTCTGCCCCATACTTGTCGCGTATCTGCTGCATGTTCATGCCGTGTGCGTAACTCGTGTGGTGCCGATGCTCCAAGCCCCTGACCTTTGGATCTTTGAACTTCGAAGACAGGCCACAGTACAAAAAGTTTGACGCCTGATAAATCGTTCCAACGTGACCAGCCTCTATTTCTGCAAACGTCACGATGATTTCCTTATCAACCATTTTTAATGAGCCACTAATCAAAAAACTCGCTGCGTTTTTGGGAGCATCATCTTCAGTCCAAAGTCTCGTAAGCTCATAAACATTGTCAGCAAATTCATCTCCACAAACACCGCGCCGCAAAGTCGTAGATCCGCTAACGCCATAGGTGACTATGCCAATCATTTTCTCACCATCAAACAATCCAAACGCCATGCTGATTGGTGGAACTCTGTGCATGTAATGGCGGTCTATGATGAAAGGAAGCGCAGATCGCCGTGTGATTGGCCGCACTGAAAGATCGTTCATTCTTTTCTCCCCCAGTTATTTCGCGCTTCCATTATTTGTTTCGATGCATCTGTCGCGCCCTTGGCAACAATCACTTTGTAACCCTCGCTCTCAAGGTATTCGATGATCTTCTTCTGATCGGGGGAAAGTCTCCCACCAGATTTACGCTTCATCTCAACCCAAATATCCCAGCTAGGAATGAACAGGTCAGGAATCCCAGCCACAACGCCTTCAGCCTTCAGTTTCTTGCCAGCGCCTATTGATCGCTTGCCGCCATTTGGAATGGCAAAAATCAAAACCTTGGGAAACTTTGTGCGAAACCAATTTATAAATCCAACCTGTTCGTCATGCTCAGAAGGGTATGTCCTCGAAACTGAAATCAACGTGGATGACGTTTTCCTTCTTCTCACGTTTCTCATAATCAAACCTCACAATTCTTTCGTATTTGCCATCAGGCTTTATTTGAATGCGGCTGGGCTTTCTCCAGCTTTGGCATTCATCCATTGCCTCGCTTGTGGTCTTTGCCTTCGCACCAAGCTGCCCCCTGCGCTGCATGTATTTGGTCGTGGCATAGCCACCATGATCAGGACAAAGCCACTCAGATATCTCTTTGAAAAAGCCATAGTGATATGTCACTCGAACACTGTCGGGCTTCCCTGCCTTCTGCCAGCGCCTGTACGTTACGTTTTCAACGTCAAACCATTCAGGCTTTACTTGTGTCGAAATCATCGCGCCATCGTAACTCTTGCTGGCATGGTTCAGTGTGGGTGGTGGGAACTCATGCCCACAGTCAGGACAAATCAAACAGGCAATAGCCAAATGCATCTGGCACTTCGGGCATGTCTTGATCGGCGCTTCGCCATCCCCATCACCCCGATTATCGCGCTCTGGCTTTACTTTATCGATAAACCCATGCCGCTCGACGTTCTGGCCGTAATCCAAAACCAGACAGTTTTCTTTGCCATCATAGATCCGCGTACCGCGACCAATGATTTGAACATACAAACCTGTCGATGCCGTGGCTCGAACCAGCCCAATCAAATCAACATTCGGCGCATCGAACCCAGTGGTCAAAACATTCACGTTCACCAAGCAGCGCAGGCTACCGTTCTTAAATCTTTCGATCTTCGATGCGCGATCTTTCTGGCTGTCTTCACCAGTCAAAACTTCAGCATTAATCATGTGATCGAAAAACGCATCTTCCAGCATGTTCGCATGGTCAATGCCACTGGCAAAAATCAACCAGCTTTTACGGTCGGCTCCCAGCGTAACAATTTCTTCAACAGTCTTACGCACCAACTCAGGATCAGATGCAGCAACAGCCAAATCACTCTCGACAAACTCACCACCTCGCTTCTTCACATTGGTCAGGTCGATCTGCTCCAAGCCACCCTTACTAATGACTGGGGCCAAGTATCCCTGATCCATAAGCATGGTAACAGGAATGTCATAAGCAATGCCATCAAAGATCGCACCTTCACCTTTGTGCAAGTATCCTGAACTCAAGCGGTATGGCGTAGCCGTCAGCCCAACAATTTTTACATCTGGATTGCACTGCTTCAGGTCATCGATAAACCGACCATAGCGTGTGGTCGTTTTGGGCGGCAGCATGTGCGCCTCATCGATGATCACCAAGTCTGGAGCTGGAACCATCTCGTATGCACGTTTGTATATACTCTGGATGCCGCCAAAGGTAATTGGCTTGGTCAGATCCTTTTCTTTCAAAGACGCGCTGTAGAAGCCAAACTCAGCCTCTGGGTACAGCTTCTTCAAACCTGACGCCCCTTGCTCCAGCAGCTCCTTAACGTGCGCCAAAACCAGCACTCTGGTGTTTGGAAAGCTCATGGCGTCTTGGATCATCTTGGCAATGATAGCCGTCTTGCCAGATCCAGTCGGCGCAACAATCAGTGGGTTCTCTCCCTTCTTCTGCGCCCAGTAATTGTACAGCCCATCAATGGCATCTTTCTGATAATCACGAAGCTCAAACGTCATTAGATACTCCTTTTTCAGCAGCCTTTCGCGCTGCTATCGCGTCATTCAAATTAGAAAATGTACCCAGATTTGTTTTTTTCCCATTGATATTCATAGATGCCCTCCATTTATTTTTATCCTTCAAGAAACTAACGCCCTTAGTTCCAGAAGTGTTTGCTTTGCCTACGCCAGTGTTTGCAGATTGTTCTTTGGCTGTAGCTTCGCGTAGGTTTTCAATCCTATTATCGCATCCATCTCTATTAATATGATCGACTGAATTTGGCCAAACTGGGTAATATCCATGATGTAAAAAAAACGCCACACGATGCGCTAACAGCGTTTTTGAAACCCCAAGATAAGACGCGCTTCCAATTAAATAAAAGCATGTTGATCGGCCTGTTTTGACTTTACGGTTAAATGCCAATCTTCCACTGGTATCTTTATTGTATTTTGCAGCAGCTCCAGCC
>WLWG01002986.1_pt1 | contig 12047 bp, 23 predicted proteins | sample 6712871 | NCBI WGS metagenome assembly WLWG01 (sample SAMN12718693, study PRJNA515312) | sponge metagenome | isolation source: marine sponge | host: Mycale hentscheli | place: New Zealand: South Island, Marlborough, Capsize Point | collected 2003-05-01 | reverse complement strand
ACAATTTGTTAAAATGGGATAGACAAGAAAGAAAATATTATCCTATATCAATTAACTTATACGAGAAAGGAAAAGTAAATGACAATTGATTTTGAGCAAGACCAACGAGAAGATTTAGATTCGGTTAACGATGCTAAATCATTATCTGATCAAGTCGTAAAACTAAAAACATTAGAAGACGATTTGTTACAAAAAGAAAACGAATTAAAAAAAATAAAACAACACATCGAAATAGTTTCTGGTGAGGTTATTCCTACCATGATGCAAGAGATGAATATCTCTACATTGAAACTAGCCGATGGTTCTTCAGTTGAAGTAAAACCAGTTTATGGTGCTTCCATTTCTGCAAGTAAGAAGGAAGAAGCATACACATGGCTTCGAGATAACGGCCTGGGTGACCTTATTAAAAATGAGGTTACAGTTTCCTTTGGTCGTAACGAAGATAACAAGGCTAGCGATTATGCTATCCTTGCGCAAGGTCAAGGGTACGAACCTGTCCAGAAATTAAAGGTCGAACCAATGACACTTAAAGCATTGGTCAGAGAGCGTCTAGAGTCTGGACAAGAGATGCCCTCTGATCTTTTTAATGTGTTCACAGGAAACAGAACCAAAGTAACAAGGAGTAAATAAACATGAACCAAGTAGCAGAGAAAAAGACTGCACCACTTCCAGCAAATATGTTTGAAGATGATGCAGCAAAAGGTTTGGGCAAAATAGGTCAAGAAGATCTAGCTCTTCCTTTTCTTAAAATCCTAGGACAACTTTCACCAGAAGTTAATAAACGTGATGGTAAGTATGTTGAAGGTGCAGAACCCGGAATGATTTTTAATTCCGTGACTGGAGATTTATACGACGGCGTAAAAGGCATAGATGTAATTCCATGTTTTTACAAACTCGAATACATCGAATGGAAAGATAGAGGAGAAGGACCGGGTGCACCTGTTGCAATCTATGATTCTTCATCTGATATCATGTCTAAAACAAAAGCTGATGCAAGCTACAAAGATAGACTACCTAATGGTAACTATATTGAAAAGACTGCATCACACTTTGTAATCATAACTGGAGACAGTCCATCGACTGCGTTGATCTCTATGAAATCTACTCAATTAAAAATTAGTAGAAAATGGAATTCAATGATGTCAGGCATAAAACTAAAAGGTAAAAACGGTTTATATACACCGGCATCTTTTAGCCACATTTACAAACTAAAGACTACCCAAATGTCTAATGATAAAGGCACGTGGTTTGGTTGGGAAGTTAGTAAAGTTGGTCCTATTACTGAAGCAAGTATCTATCAACAAGCTAAATCGTTTTCTGAAAGCATCTCTAAAGGTGCGGTGAAAGCGAAGCATGGTGAACAGAAACCAGCGGAAAGTAGCAGCATTATATAATCCCTTCGGGGTATGTGCACAGCGTGGGCCACAAGGGAGACTAAGTGGCCCATGTAGACAGGATAACTATGCAAGAGTATATAAAAATATTTAATGGCTATAGACATGCGTATGGAATCGCAGATTGGACCAACGCAATTGTCGACCCAGAAAGCGGAAAGCAAAAACCTAATTACAGATGGAACTACGAAGAATTTACAGACACAATTTATCAAGAACATTTAGAAGGTAAAGTATCTGTTGGTATACAACCAACTAATGAAAGCGGTGATGCTAGGTTTGGAGTTATAGATATAGACCCTAAAAAATATGAAAACTTTGATAAAAAATTTTATTTAGAAACAATTCAACAATACAAACTACCACTCATACCTATTGAATCTAAAAGTGGTGGGCTACATTTATATTTATTTATGAATGAGTTTGTACAATCAACAATTATTGTATCATTCTTAAGCAATCTACTACCTTTGTTTAATCTTAAACCAGATACAGAAATATTTCCAAAGCAGACACAACTAACTAAAGATCCGGAAACAGGAATTATAAAACCAGGGCAGTTTATAAACCTGCCATACTATGGTGGACAGCGTAGAGCTATTAACATTGATGGTACATTTTTTACATTGGAACAATTTATAAAAGTTGTAGATGCAAATATAACTACAACAGATGATTTAAAATCTTTAACAGAAGAAATGGAAAAACAATCCATGGAAGGTGTAGATGAAGATTTTTTAGAAGGACCACCTTGTCTTGCTTTGATATCTAAAATATCTAATCAATCAGGTTTTGATGGCAAAGATAGATTTATGTATAACTATCACGTGTTTGTTAAGATGAAGTATCCAGATACATGGGAACAGAAAGTAAAAAATGCACCAGTAAAATATTTTGCAAGAGAACATGCAAATGCGTGGGATGATAATAAATTAAAACAAAAAACAAGATCATGGAACAGGTCAGAAAAAGGTTACACTTGTAATCAAAGTCCGCTTAGTGATTTTTGTAAGAAAGGTATCTGTGTAAAAAAGAAATTTGGTATACTAGCAGGATCAAAAGGACAATATCCTGTGTTAACAAACTTAAGAAAGATAGACATAGAACCAGACCCAGAGTATGAATTTGATGTAACTAAACCAGATGGTATCGGTAAAGCTACTGTGCATTGCAAAACAATTGAACATGTAACAGATCAACGTAAACGTAGAAACTCGATAGCTAAAGCTGCAGGATTTCCACCACCAATTATAAAAGCACCAGAAGATCAAACAGTATTAGAAGCATTGTTTCAAACACAAAAAGTAATTAACCCTCCTGTAGGTACATCACCAAAAGAAAAACTACACGACGTATTACATGCAAAAATAAATGGACCTAAAGCTATGAACGATGCAGCATTTAAATCTGGAACCGTGTTAATAGAAGATGGTTATGCATACTTTAAGTTTGACAAATTCTACGACAAACTAAGATCTAAGAATTGGAAACACGGCGAAGATAAAACGGGTGTAATGATGAAAACTAATTACAAAAAATGTGACATACAATTTTTAGAACAGAAACGATATCCAACAAAAGAAAAAGGTAAATACAATACACCTACAAAAAATATTGTAATGATAAGTATAGAAGAGTTTGAAGACATAGAAATAAACCATACTAAAATAAAACACAACACGGAGATAATGTGATTAGAAAAATATTGGGTCCTCCTGGTACAGGTAAGACAACCAGACTTATTAAGTATGTAAAAACATTTGTTAAACTTGGTACACCTATTGATAGAATAGGATACTTTGCATTTACAACTAAAGCTGCTAACGAGGCAGTAGACAGAATGTTAGATGCATATCCAAAACTACAAAAGAAAAATCTAAAACATTTTAGAACACTACACTCACTAGCTTTTAATCAACTAGGTATAAAGAAAGCGCAAGTAATGCAAGACGAACACTACGAAGACATAGGTAGAAAATTAGGTATAGAGGTTACAGTTTATTCTAATGGAGAAGAGAAGACTGGATTTGTAGATTCCGATAGCGAATACTTTAATATTATAAATGCAGCACGAATTAAAAACGTATCTATTGAAGAAGAATATAATACAGACATGTACTCTGAGGACATCGACAAGCACCAATTACAAATTTTAAAAGACGAAGTAGACAATTATAAGGCAGCATATGGACTTGTAGATTTTACAGACATGATTGAGAAATTTAATGTGTCCAAATTGTGTCCGAAATATGACGTAGTATTTGTTGATGAAGCACAAGATTTATCGCCAATACAGTGGAAAATGTACGATATACTTAAAAAAAACTCTAAATATGTTATATTAGCTGGCGATGATGATCAAGCTATTTATGGTTGGGCCGGCGCAGATGTTAAACGATTCCAGGACGAAAAAGCTAAAAACATAATTTTGCCACAATCTTACAGGGTACCACAACAAGTACAACACATAGCAGATCAAATACTAAGTCGTATACCAAATGACAGAAGAATTAAAAAACTATGGGCACCGCGTCCGGAATCAGGGACCACTAATCATATAACTTCGATTGAAGATGCACCATTGCATGATGGTGATTGGTTAGTGCTAGCAAGAACTAATGATAAATTAACAAAGCTAAAACCTTTATTAAAAGATATGGCTATTTACTTTGAAATAAAAGGTAGAAAGAGTTATAAGACAAGATTGTATAAATCGATACAGGATTACACACGTTGGACTAATGGAGACAAACTATCTTTGTCTGAAATAAAAGATTTGTTTGAATTTTTAGAAGAAGAAGCACCAAAAGAAGAAAGAATGTATGATTTATTTGAATGGGGTTATTCTAAAACACAACGTTGGTTTGATGTTTTTAAAACAGATCCAGAAGAAAGTTTATACATCAGAGAAATGTTAAGACTCAATGAAGAATTATCTAAACCAGCGAGAGTAAAATTATCTACAATACACGCAGCAAAAGGTGGTGAAGCTACAAATGTTTTATTAATTTTAGATAACACAAAAAAAATAAGAGACGCAATAGAGAAAAGTGAAGATAAATACGACGAAGAACAAAGAGTTTGGTACGTCGGTGTAACACGTACAAAACAGAACTTATACATACTAACAGCTAAATATGAGGACAAAGGTTATGACATCGAAAGTTTGGGATAAGCAAATTGCAGGATCACACTATCAGAAATATAAAATTCAACCAAGTAAGTTTGTAGTAGAGAACGAATTGCTATATCCTGAGGGTTGTGCTATAAAATACATAGTGAGACATCGCGATAAAGGAAAAAAACAAGACTTAGAAAAAGCAATACATTTTATAGAAATGATAATTGAAAGGGACTATGGAACCAAATAATCACATACCTCATTACATGGGTTTGTTTACATGTTTATTAATTCTTTGTTATTTAATCTTATGAAAATACCTACATTTAGTGCACAAACAGAATGGGTAATACCCACAGAATTTCCAGACCTTAGACAGGTTGATGAAATTGCAATCGACTTAGAAACAAGAGACCCTGACTTAATTAAAAAAGGATCGGGATCTATTATTGGTAATGGTGAAGTTATAGGAATAGCTGTAGCCACTGCACACTACAAAGGATACTTTCCTATTGCACACGAAGGTGGTGGTAATATGGATCGTAAAAAAGTTTTGGAATGGTTTCAAGATATTCTTAAAACAGATTCTACAAAAATATTTCACAACGCTATGTATGACGTATGTTGGATTAAAGCTATGGGTCTAACAATTAATGGTATGATTGTTGACACAATGATAGCTTCAGCTGTAACTGATGAGAATAGATTTAGATACGATCTTAATAGTTTATCGTGGAAGTATTTAGGTTTTGGTAAGAACGAAGCTGCACTTGCAGAAGCAGCAGCTGAATGGGGTATAGATCCTAAATCAGAAATGTACAAATTACCATCATTAAATGTTGGTAGCTATGCTGAACGTGATGCAGAAGCAACGTTTGGTTTGTGGCAAGAAATGAAGAAAGAAATTATATCACAAGACTTGGAATCTATTTTTAATTTAGAAACAGATTTATTTCCATGTCTTGTTGACATGAGATTCAAAGGTGTAAGGGTAGATGTAGAAGCAGCACACACATTAAAGAAAACACTAATAGCTGAAGAGAATGCTTTACTAAACGCAATAGAAAAAGAAACCAATGTAAGGCCACAGATTTGGGCCGCAAGTAGTATAGCAGAAGTATTTGAAAATTTAAAGATAGAGTTTGATAGAACAGAAAAAACACAAGCACCAAGTTTTACAAAAAACTTTTTACAAGAACACAAACATCCTGTTGTCAATATGATTGCAAAGGCAAGAGAAGTTAACAAAGCACACACAACATTTATAGATTCTATTCTAAGATACGAACACAAAGGTAGAATCCATGCAGAGATAAACCAATTAAGAAATGCAGGAGGAGGTACAGTTACAGGTAGATTCTCATATCAGAACCCAAATCTACAACAAATTCCAGCACGTAACAAAGACCTTGGACCTAAGATTAGGTCATTATTTATACCCGAGGAAGGCCATAGATGGGGTTGCTTTGACTATTCTCAACAAGAACCTAGGCTGGTAGTGCATTATGCTGCTTTATACAAATTACCATCTGTTTATGATGTAGTAGACGCTTACAATAATGATGCTAACTCAGACTTCCACCAAACAGTAGCAGACATGGCAGAGATACCAAGATCACAAGCTAAGACAATTAACTTAGGATTATTTTATGGTATGGGTAAAGCTAAACTACAGGCAGAACTTGGAGTATCAAAAGACAAAGCTGCAGAATTATTTAATACATATCATGGCAAAGTACCTTTTGTTAAACAGCTTATGGAAAAAGCATCTAACAGAGCACAAGACCGTGGACAAATCCGTACATTGCTGGGACGACTATGCAGGTTTCATCTATGGGAACCAAATAGTTTTGGTATGCATAAAGCCATGTCACACGAAGATGCATTAGCGGAACATGGACCAGGGATTAAACGAGCTTACACATACAAAGCATTAAACAAATTAATACAAGGTAGTGCAGCAGATATGACAAAAAAATCTATGTTAGAATTATATAAAGAAGGAATTGTAGCACACATACAAATACATGATGAGTTGTGTTTATCAATAGAAAATGACGCACAGGCAAAAAAGATTGTTGAGATTATGGAACAAGCTGTTAGTCTGGAGGTTCCAAACAAAGTAGACTACGAACACGGAAAAAACTGGGGGAGTATAAACGACTAATGGCTTATCTTAATGCAAACATACCAGTAATAGAATGTTACGTAAGAGGTAACTATCTTAGAGATCAAAAAGATTCACACGATAAATATTTTGAAGTAGGAGTATTTGGATTTAGTTCTATACCAAACAGAGTACCTATGTTTCATTTTTTAATGGAAGATGGTGGCCTGTGGTGGCGAGCACCTATCTCAGCTTTTTGTACAAAACCTGGAGTAAAAGAATTGCCATTAGATGAATTAGTTATGTGGGATTGTTTTAGTTATAATGTAAGTGTTACAACTTTTTATGAGTTAGCCGGTGCTACAATGCAATATACATCTAGACGTAAAGTAAAACGTAAAGGTAAATATTTATTTACAATTGATTGGTGTGCAGGAGACTTTAACGAATTAAATTTTGGTTATGCAGAAAAACCGGACCAGCATAAGTGTGGTCACGTATTGCAATTAGAGGATGGAAACTTTGCAATACAACCCAATAATAGGCTTAAAATGTTTGATGCATCTATGGGTGTGGACCCATCAAAAAACTTGATTAATAGACTGGTAACAAGTAAGATATACTCCGTAGAAAACTCGGCTAAATGGATAACTGACGAACACGAACAAGGTAGTTATGATTATAAGCTAAGAAACTTGGAGGAAGATGATGATAAATAAATACAAAGAAAAATTTATGGTTTGGCAACTACATTATAGAACAGAAATACTTATTGCTTCTGTTGCATTTGTGTTAGGGGCTGTAATCTTTTAATAAAGGACTTTATGCCGTATGAACTTAGCAGATCTATTAAAGAAAAATATAGTTATGGTACCGGTGGTAGCTTCAGTGCTAGTCGGAACGTTCACAGGCGTTAGATACATTGTTAATTTAACAGACACAATCAATTCAAATCAACAACAAATTGTAGATCTTAAACGAGATTTAAAAGTTGCCGAAGATAAAATTGTAGATCAAAATACAAGATTAACTTCTGCGGAATCTACGTGGCAGATGGCAGAAAATTTATACAGACAACTAGCAGATCAAGTTAGAGAACACGACTATGATATTAAGGATTTAAACAGGTAATGTATGGAGGTTCTCAGGATGAATTACTATTTCACAGGATTACTTATCTTGGCTCTTACAATACTAGCGTTGTTTGTAGAACCTGCGTATCCTAGAAACGAATATCTTAACGAGTATGGTGTAAGATGTGGAGAAGTAGATTTTAGAGTAGAACAAAGAAATAGAGATACAGATTATAGAACATCAAATACAAGTGATTATGATAATGATGAACAAAATTTTAGTATAACTTTTAGAAAGTATTTAGGTACAGACTGTAAGACTTCCAAAGAAAACGTAGCAATCAAACAACAATTAGAATTAATGAAGATGTGTGGTAGGGTAAATAGCAATCCTAGTCTAGCACTTAATGAAAACTTTAGACTATTAGTGTCAAAATGTAGAGGTGTAACTCCTGCACGAGATAATACTAGACCATCTGATTCTCAAAGTTTGTGGGATGATATGAAAGATGACTACAAAAAAGAGAATCCAGACATCACTTTAATGGGTGATAAGTTCATAAAACCCAGTAAAAAGAAACTTGTTATACCTAAGTATTTAACTGAAGAAGGAAGTGTGATAGTACCTTTACCTAAACCTACAAATGATTGATAAATTTTTATATACATTTTTTGGCGGCTTAGACCGTCTATGTGAAGCTGTTGCTAACGCAATAGCAGGCCCAAGATGTCAGTGTAAAAAAAATAAGAATTCTAAAAGAACTTACAAACATGAGAAAGATCATGGCACAGATATAAGTTTTGAGAATGAAACAAAAAATGGCAAATAAACCATTAAACATATCTGAAGAAGCAGCTGTACAGATGCCGATGAAGACGGTTGCCTCTCTGATTTTACTCGTCGCAGCCGGCGTGTTTGCATACACCGAGTTGACTGCAAGATTAGTATCGTTAGAGACATCACGTGAGTTGTTTGAGGCTGACCTGCTCAAGAAAAGTGAGCAATTGCCCACGGACCAGGAACAGTACATGCTCCTGGAGGCAGTTTTTGCTGACGTAGAGAAGTTGCAAAAAAATCAAGAGCAAAACATGACAAACAAAGTCAACATAGAATTTACTCAAAAACAATTAGAAAAATTACTAACTGATGTAGAAAAATTAAAAGATAAAGTTAGACAAAACGGGAGCCATGAATGAACGAAGTAACAGAGGTTGTGATAGCTTTACTTATGCTGGTTAATGGAGAAATGAAAGAAGCACGTATACAAACTGGATATGCCGAATGTATAAAAGGTGCACGTATAGCTAAACGTGGTTTAAAAATTAATAGTAGTGTTAAATATTCTTGCATAAAATGTGAGGCAATATTAGAGGATAATATTGATGGTTCGAAATCGATCAAGAAGCTTATAATAAAATAATGAAGAAAGCAAATAAGAAAAGAAATCCTGTTGCAAAACAACTTAGACATTTTAAGCAAAAAGTGGTAAAGAATAAAAAAGCATATGACAGAAAAAAATTTCAAAGTAACAGCAGAAATAGTTAATGGTATGTGTCCGACGTGTAATGAACTTACAACGTTAGTAGGACTTGATAAAGCTTTTTATAGATGTATGAATTGTGGTTCTGATTTAGAACAACATGTAAATGGCAAGATAAGTTATTTACCTGTCCTTGCATCACGTAAAGATGGTAAATTGTTTGTAAAAGAATGGCTAGAATAAGTTTTAAATTCTTCACACCTAGAGATAAACCTAAGAAAAGAGGGCCTAGACAGCATAAAAAGAATAAAAATAAATCAGAAAAAAGACAGCAAAAACAGACAAGATACAAAGGCCAGGGTTGACAAACATCCCATAAGATACTATATAGAATTATAGAAAGGATTATTATGAAAAGAATGACAATAACAAGTAAAGACATAAGTCAAAAGCAATGGTCTAATCTTGTATTAGAAATGAACTTGATTAAGAAAGCATGGTCTTCGTATGCAAATTTAGAGATACAGGGACCGGGGATCAAAAAAATTATAGCCCATGGCACAAAGAACTTTGACTCAAAAGTTATGGAAGATGAATAATGGAACTAATAATTTTAAACGACGGATTATATCAATTAATTCCTGTCACAAAGCAAATGACGGAACATATGTCTTTGTTGGGAGAAGTCGATTGCATGGACCTGTGCGAGATACTAAGACTAAAATTAACAGGATACGTCGACACACTAAACCTACACATCATGAATGATGGTAGTGGTAGTCTAGTTGGTTGTATGTGTAGATAAAATTTTGATGATGAAAAGGACCTCCGTCCATATAACGCCTAGCGCTATTCCCTGTACGGCAACCTTTGAAGCCGCAAGTCCGGTGGAGGTGTGGAGCCTTTGGCCCTGTAAAAGTACGTGCACGGAAATTACAGGGTTTTATATGATCTTATCACGCTCACAAGAAAACTTTGTGTAAGCTTTCATACTGTTGGTCCACTCTGGATCAAATCCTGCCATTAATTTATGTGAATAATTATACCCATAAACTATACAAGAACTATAATCATTAAATAATATTTGGGGTGTAGGTATAATTTTACAGCTATTACCTGCAATCTCACTACATAAAACCATTAATAATACTATTTTTGTCATTGACACCTATTGTAATTTATGAGATATATCCCATATGATAAATCTAAAGAAAGGAGTGTATCACAATGACTGATATAACAAAGTACAAAAACGTATCACTAAGTCATAAGACCTATGATTTAATTGATAAGATAAGAAAAGTAATACAACCAGATACGATTCTAAGTCGATCACAAACTATTAGTATTTTAGTAAATGAGAAAGCGAGGAAACTAAATGGCAAAGTTAAAAAAGACTAAAGTAATATGTCCAACGTGTAAAGGCAACGGCTATGTAAGGATACCTTACAAACTAGCTAGAGAAGAAGTTACAGCTCAATGTGGTGTATGTGACTCGGAAGGAGAAATAGATGCGACTGAGGTTGATAATATTATTATTGATGCTGACGGCATTCACACACTGCAGTAAGTTAGATTTTGATGGGTTTGACCCAGCTACTTCTGCAATGCGTTGGATAATAAAAGGAGGAAACAATGAGTAAAGAAACAGATAAAGGACCTGAAGATCTTTTAGAACAAAATAAAAAACAAATAGAATATCTTCAACGTCAATGTCGTAAGGCAGGTGTTGCAATTCTTGATCAAGAAGTACAGATAGGTGGATTAAAAAAAGACATCGATAGACTTGATGAGGAGAATACAAACCTTAGACGAATGATCAGTTCTAAAGATGACACGGAATAAAAAACATATCAAAGGCGATCAAGCAGAGCTTATTGCCCAAGAGTTTTTTATTAAGAAAGGTTTTTATGTATTTAATAACATATCACAACACGGACCAGCAGACATGTGTGTGTTAGATCATGATGGTTATATCATGCTGGTAGATGTAAAAGCTGTCTCATTACGTGAGAAGAATGGTTGGAAAATTAACAGAACTCCTAACAAGGAGCAGACTCGATTAGGTATTGAGTTAGTGTATGTTAATTTAGATACAAGAGAAGTGTTAGACCATGCTCCTCGTAAAGGTAAATATAAAAAGAATAACGTAGTTAATATAAAAGAATACATGGAGATATTTACACCAGAATGATAAGATATATATTAGAAAAGATATACCATTACTCAACAGCTTTGACGTCGTGGTCGTGGACAAAGTTATATGGAGATAGGAGGAAAGGCTATGGCTACAGAAAAAAATAAAGGTACGAAATGGGATGGAAAATCAAGGGTTTCCACAGATTTGTACAGAAAAAGACATGATGAGATATTTAATAAACTGCAACAAGAGCAGAGAGATTTAGATGCTAGTTATAGACAGTCTTTGAAGAATAAAAAAGAACGAGAAGACAACGAAGAATATTTAAAAGAATTAAAAGATAAACTGTGAGTTATAAATTTAATAAGTTGTATGACTACCCACGGTCAATGCGTACATTGATTGGTGGTAAACGACACTATGACATTCGCGAAGAAAAGCTTCCGTCGGTAACGACGATTCTTTCCGCATGCCAGTCGGACGAGAAGAAAGCATCTCTAGAAGCCTGGAGACAGCGCCTTGGTCCGAAGACTGCGGACGTACAGCGAGACTTGGCAGCCGAGCGTGGCACGGCAATGCACCGCTTCCTAGAAGCACACATTGACGGCTCGGGGCACAAGGACCTTACACCGCTGGGTGTACAAGCCGAGACTATGGCACACAAGATTATAGAATCAGGGCTCAGGGACCTGGAAGAGGTATGGGGTCAAGAGGTGACGTTGTACTATCCT
>WLWG01002984.1_pt1 | contig 12057 bp, 10 predicted proteins | sample 6712871 | NCBI WGS metagenome assembly WLWG01 (sample SAMN12718693, study PRJNA515312) | sponge metagenome | isolation source: marine sponge | host: Mycale hentscheli | place: New Zealand: South Island, Marlborough, Capsize Point | collected 2003-05-01 | reverse complement strand
CCCTATATATATTGTTTATCCTTAAATCTATATGATGTAGGTGGTTATCTTTTATAGTGTCTATCTTGTGGTGAATCAAGCTCAATTCACCCTCTAGTTTAATAATCTTTTTTTCGTTTTCTAGAGGCAAGTTGTCCATAATAATTATTTAATATTTAAAAGTTCTAAAACTGTTTCTGTACTTGGTCTATCTTTTTGAATATTTTTTAAAACAGGTCTTTGTTCAAATTCTCTTACTAACTCACCTGTTAAACCAATATAATTTTGTAATGCTTTTACATCAATTTGTTCCATTAATTGTTTTCTTAAAGCATTATTTTGCATTTGTTTTGCTGTAGCATCAAAAACAAATCTACTTGCTAAAGTTCCTTGTAGTCCTGCAACATTAAATCCAGTAATACCTAATAAAGCTCTAAATGAAGATTGAAATAAATTAAACATTGTTGCTGCTGTTTTTGAAGGATTTTTTAAATCATCTGGGGTAATAGTTTTTCTTAAAACTTTTGAAAATTTTAATAATTCTTTTTTTTCTTGATCAGTAAATAATATTTTTGATATTTCTTTTCCTTTTCCATTTATCGCATCATCTACATTTTTTACAAAAAGTTCAGGATTAAAAATTTGTTTTCCAGATGTTCCATAAGTTTTGAAACTATTATTAACTATTCTTTGAAAAGCACCATCTCTTAATAAATCATAACCCTCTGTGCCTTTTGGAAATAGTTTTTCTAATCTATTAATTACCTGTACTGATTTTGATGTTAGTGGTTTACTAATTGATGCAGTTCCATATATCCAGTTAGCAATCTCAGTTGGTGTATATTCACCTTTAATAACATTTTGTAAAAATGCTCCACCCTGATCTTTTATTCTTCCACCTTTTTTTATAATATCATTCGGATTAAACATTTCTGCATATACTTTTGCTTGTTTTCTTGCAGCTATAATTGAATTTAAAACATCTTTATCACCATTTGCTAAAGATTTTTCAATTGTTGTATTGTAAAAATTATCATATTCTTTTTTTATTGTTAAAAGAGCCTTTCTATCTGTAGGATCTTTTGTTTGACTTATAATGTTATTAATTCTTTTTCTTTCAGTTTCTAAGGCTTTAACAGTCATGTTAGTAACTTTTTTACCTTTTTTAGTATAATTTTTTGCAAATTTATCTAGGTAAGTTAATATCTTATTTGAATTAGGTGCAAAATTAGAATCAGGAATAGCACCTATACCTTCTGTAGGATCTTCTAAAACATTTTTTATATTTCTTGTAAAATTTTTCATAACAGGTGGTTTAAAATTTCCATCAAAGTCAATTGCTGCATATTTTTTATTAACTTGATTTTGAACTTTTGCTTCTAAATCTTTAATCATTTGATTTAAATTAGATATGTTTTCATCAAATCCTCTTGAAGAACCTAAAGGTGAAGAAAAACCTTCTTTTTTTAATTGAGGACTTTGTATTAATTGTTTTCTAAAATTTTGTAAAAAATTTATTGATTGTTTTGCTTGTATAGCATCTTGTTTAGCAATTAAATCTATACCTTCTTGACCAAACGCACCATTTCTCATATTTTGAATTGTTTTTAAAGCAGCTTCATCTTTTAATGCTTGAGCTTTCCAAAGAGAAATTCCAAATTGATTTGCACCTACTATTTCTTTTGCTAACGATGGTTCAATACCATCTTCAAGAGCTTGAGCAAACTCAATCATAGTTTTATTTTTCATTTGTTTTGGATCAATACCTGTTTTAAAAGCAATATCTTTTGTTTTATTTGTTATTTCACCTTTACTATTTAAATATTGTCCAGTTCCAGAAAAAATATTAAATTGACTGGCACTATATTTTGAAGGAATTATTTTATCGACACCTTTTTCTAAAAAGGTTTTTGTTGGTTTAAATACAAATCTTGTTAAAAATTTACCTACAGGCTCACCCACAAAACCTGCTGCTGTTGCTACTGCTGCTTTATCTTTTTCTACACCTTGTTCAGATCCTAATGCCATAGCACCAACATCTTGAATAACAGATGTACCTCCACCAGCTAATCCCATAAAAGATGCTTTTCTAATAATACCACCACCTACTTTTCTTTGAACTAAACCCATACCTGGAATGTATTGTAATGTTTGTGATATACCTTGAAGAACATCTTGCTCAGATGCACCAGGTTTGTTTAAATAAAAAGTTCCACCACCATAATTTTTTGGAAATGTAACTATAGGATTGTCATAAATATCTTTACTAACAATAGTATTGGGTGCAATTTTTTTTAAAATATCAATTTGTGCTTCAGTAGATGGAGTTAATTGTAAAGCAACTGCTGCTAAAGCATTTTTTGTAACATCAACAGTCCCATCTTCTTTTAATAAGTTAAGAGATCCTATTTCTGGAATATTGGGAAATTGAGTTCTAGCTTCTCCAGTTATATATTTATCGTAAAATGAATCTTCATTTTTAACAGATTTTTCTTCATTTTTTTTTATAACTTTATTAATAATATTTTGATCTGTAACAATTTCACCTCCTTGAATATTTAATTTTTCAGAAAGTGTTTTTTTTTCTATTTCTTTTAGAATTTTAGGATCTGTTACTATTTGTACCATGATAAATTATTAAAATTTTAAAACCAATTTTTGTCCATCTCCAAATGTAATTACTTTATATCTTATACCATTTACTTCTGTTGTGGTTTCATTCAATTCTGATTGATTTTTATTAGATGTATTTTCTAAATTTTTATAAAATTCATCATTAAACAATTTGTTAATAGGATCTTCTTTCCATGAATTAATAAATTGATCAAAAGTTTGTTTTTTACCATAAGGTGTTTCTGCTGTATTATTAAGTTTTCCATAATTATTTTCCCACTCAGCAGCTAAACCTGCAACTTCTATATCCCTTCTTGCAAGACCTCTATTAATATTATTTAAAACAGTTATACCTTCAGGAGACATTGATAAAGCAGGTGAGGTATTTAAGAATGTTTTAAATTCAGTATCTGATATAGAACCTTTTGTTTTTTGAATTTTATCTAATGCTATTTGAACACCTAAAACTTGTAAAGATTCTGCTGCTGGTATGCCACTTTTTAAAGTTCCATTTGGATTTGTTATCCAATCAGTATTAATATTCATTCTTTTTCCAAATTTTGCAACATCTAATAATAAATCTCCTGCAAAACCAGTATCTATATTTTGAGATAAATTATCAATTAAATCAAACTGTGTTAAATTTTCTTGTGCTTGTATAGCTTTAGATTGTATATTACCAAATTTATCAGCTTCTTGTTTTCCTCTTACTTCTTCATATTTTGTTTCACCTTTATCCATTGTAACTAAAGGTGATTTTTCAATAGGTTGATATAATTCTGGATTTGAAGCATACATATCAGGTGTTATAAAAACATTTTGTCCTGTTTGAACATTTTTAGCTTCAAAAGGTTTTTTTATTTCATTAGCAGGTTTTTTTACTCCAGGTAAAACTCTCTCTCCTGTGTCAGCATAATATTGAAAACCATCTGCACCTGTAATTATTTTTCTTTCTTTTTCCTTAGGAGTTAAAAATTGTTGTAATTGAGCTGTCTGAGAAACAGCAGGAAGTAATGCAGAAAAAGGATCTTTACCTTGAATACCTTGACCAAATATAGCTGAACCTAATAAAGCACCTTGAGGTATATTACCTAATAGTCCACCACCTTGATTCATTGGTGTATTTAATAAACCTTGTAATTGCTCATATCTTTTTCTTAAATTATCAATCATTATATTAATCCTAATCTTCTTAAATAATCTATATTATATGGGTTGGTTGTTAAATTACTAGCCATTAAACCGCCATAGGGATCAGCAGAGTAGCCAAATTGCTGACTTGGGGGTGTTATACCCAATAAACTATTTATATTATTTTTAGCATTATTATAGTCTGTTTGCAAATCAGAACTTAATGGTGAAACTTGAGGCATATTCATATTATAAAAATAATCAGCGACTACAGATTCTTGTGGTAAAGTTTCTGTTATTTCATAAGGTGCTGCGATTCTTGTAAAAGCGTCTTGTTCATCTAAACCACCTCTCATAGTAAATTCATTTGTTTTTGGATTATATGTTGATCCTGTCATGGCAGCATATCTATTAGGTTGAAAGGTTTTCATTCTTTCTTGCCAATCCATTCCTTTAGATTGTCCTACCTCAGTAATAGTATCAAAGTCAGATAATAATTGATCGTAAGTTAATGGAGCTCCTAATGATCCTGAAGGTGATAATTCTTCTAAAATTTTTCCAAAAAGACCTGGCGATTTCATTGTTTGTGATTGAGGAATATAACCTATGGATTCCCATTCAGCTATTGTTTCAGGTGAGTATAATGGATTTCCTGATGTATCTTTTGCATTTTTCCAACTATCACCTATTTTACCAGTTCTATTTAAAGTTGTTACATAATCTTTCATTTCTGAAAGTGTTGCGTTTTCATCAAAATCTGTAAAACCAGCTTGTTTTAATTTTCCTTTAATTCTATTTAATTGACTTTCAGCAATATATTCCATTTGATTTTGCTCAAATTTTGTTGAGTAATCAACTGGTCTGCTACCCAAAGGAGCAACTCCACCAAACTGTTCTGCATATTTTGCTTGTTCTTGTTGTACTACTTCAGGACTTACAATATCATTTGAAACAGCATAACTAGATGGATCATCTCTATCACCACCAATGTAAGTAACAGCACCACCACCTCCTACAAAACCAGTAGAGGTTTGTTTAGCAGCATATTGCTCTCTAGCATCATCTTGTGAAGTAAAACTTCCTCCACCCCCTCCACCACCACCACCAGAAAATGCAGAACCTCCAGATGTAGTTGTTCCTGGAGAAGTGCCTGGTTGACCTAATGGTGGATAAGCAAAAATACCAGATGGTGTAGGAGTTTTAACTCCACCAGCATCTACTAACATATCTCTTTCTTCTGGAGTTATATAGGCAAGTAAATGATTTTCAGGTGCTACATCATTTAGTAATCCTGCGTATTTTTTAAGATTATTCATTAAGAATTAAATCCTTTTTTATAAAATTATAGAAATGATAACTAAAATATATAAAGCAATAATATGTTTAGTAGGTTTTGCTTTTACTTTAGTTTCAAGATCGTAATAAATTTTTTTTAATTTATCCATTATAACAGTCCTCCTAATAATCCTAAACCACCACCAAGTAATGCACCTGCACCACCTCCAAATTGTCCACCCACTAAAGCACCACCTAGTGCAGTTGAAAATGGATTAGCTTGTACTTGTTGTGATCCTATTGTTGTAGGTAGTCCAGTAGCAATTGGTGATACGAAACCTGCATATTGTTGTAATGCTTGAGCTGGAGCTAATTGTTGTTGTCTTTGAATATTTTCTAATTGAGCTCCTGTTTGAACTAAACTAGGTGCTTGAGATGCAATACCTAATTGTCTGCCTCTTTCAGTTTCATACTGACCAAAAGCTAAAGGTAAAGCAGCTTGTGCTACTTGTGAAACTATTTGTTGTTGCGACATGGGAGAACCTGGTGTTCTTCCTGCTGCACTAAATTGTGATTGAACTCCTGTTGAAATATCACCTGCTGTTTTTTGTAATAAAGGAGATAAGAAAGGATTTAAATATTTTCCAGATAAAGTGTCTGCTAACTGTTGTTGAGCAGCTGTTCCTAATGCTTCTTGTTGAGCAAGTCCTGTTAATGTTTGTTGAGTTGGTGCTACATATCCTGCTGCACCTACACCTTGATTATATAATTGACCAGACTCAGATAAAATCTGAGCTAATGCTGGTTCTGCTGGTGCATAAGGTGTTACTTGTGTTGTTGTGCTTCCGCCTGAAGATCCTCCGCCAAAACTCATATTTTATTCTCCTGTTTTATTTCTTTTTCTAAGACTACATGGGTTCGTTTGTAATCAAAGATGTTTAAAACTCTTTGCCAACCTGGTCTAGCAATCAGTTCCATCATTTTGCAACCTTCTTCTTTAGCAAAATTTTCTACTTCACTAATTAAGTGTTGCCACTTATGTCTTTGTCTGCCAGTCATAATATAGATATGACAAACTTTACCAAATTTTCTTTTTATCAATTCAGTAACTACGACACCAAAATACTTTTGCTCAGTCTTTTTTTGTTCTTTATCCCATAGTACCCAAATTTGGAATTTTCCTTCTTTAGCAAGGTCAAAGACAAAATCTGAATCGGTAAGTTGACTTGAGTATGCAAGAGCTGATTTAATATCCTTTTCAATCATGCTCCAAACTTTTTCAAGTTCTTGAATTGGTATTCGTACTAAGTTCATAAATACATTAAAAAATACTTAATAACAACTATATATTAAGCAGATTTTTCGTCAAATATTTCTAAATAACTAACAATTCCAGCTATGTTATTTGCTGAAGCAGCTTTTAACTTTAAAGCATCTCCAGACTCTAAAACCATTGTACCTTTAACTAAGTTTTCTACAGTTTTTGATGCAAGTGATATATGAGCTATTTCATGCTCTGCATCAGAATCAGATGAATCTGTAGCAAAGGCTTCTACTTCTACAGTACCTGTATGAATATTAGTTATTTGAATAGATTTAATTAATGCTGTTCTATCTGTTGGACAAGTATAAACAGTTGTTTTGTCTGTCGTTGTTAGATCAAACATTGCGTTTTTATATATATTAGCCATTTAGAATTATTACTTTTTAGCTTTTGCTTTTTTTTCTTTAGGTAATTCTTCTCTTAATAATTTATTATAATATTGTTCTAATATTTGTAAATCATTAAACTCTAAAGTTAATTGATTTTTTTTACCTACAATACCTTGTAGTTTAGCAACATATAATTTACCTTTATCAGATAAATTAGAATCATTATATTCTTTATTTTCAAATTTAAAGTTCATATATTTCCTTGTTTATTAAATTTTATATTTAAAGCAAGTGAGTATGTGGTGTGGAGGTAATACCCACTTGCAAATGACTTTATAACATTTTAGGGTTATAAAATCAATTCAGTTAAATTACTATTTGAGCCTATTGTACCTTTATAAAAAGTATTAAATGCTAAACTTATTCTAGTATTATTTCCTTTTTTAGTTTCTACTTGATGAATAGTTGATGATGGAAACATTACTAATTGACCTGTTTCTAATCCAAACCACCAAGTTTCAGAGTTCCAAATATTAAAATCTTTTATTTCAGGTTTTATTTGCTGGTAGCCTTTTGAATTGGTAAATTTAATTTTATCATTCTCTTTATCGCAATTAAAATATAATACACCAGATACAACTGAATTGGGGTGTGAGTGTTGATGATGATATTGGTTTTCTTCTGTGTAGTTTAACCAAGATTGAGTAATATAAAGTTCTATATTGTTTTTAGGAGATATAATTCTCTCTAAATAATCTTTACAACATTGATCTAAAAACTTCTTTATATTTTTAAATTCTTTTTTGTTTAATATGTAATTATCTTTTGTATTAATATTACCCTCATTTTTAATACAATGTTTTTTTTGATTATCAACAAATTGTAATTCTTGTTTAGTAAATGGTCTATCTAAATTATTCATATAGATAGGTGTTGGAAATAAGTTTTGTATTACAGCTTCTTTCACACCACTCATTAAATATTTATTCTATTAAATCCCAAGTTTGATTTTCTTCATTCCATTTATATATTTGACCATCTGTAGGATAAGCAACTGGTGCTTCCCAAAGACAAGTATCTTCGTTTAATATCCAACTATTAAAAGGCTTGGGTGGAATGAACGCATCCCTATCTTCATCATAGGTATAACCTACTGAAGCATGATTTTTTCTAAAAGGTGTGCCACCTAATTTATGAACACCACCTACAGTATTAAAAGAAGTTTGTTTCCAAATTGACCAACCTGTTAATTTAGTTAAAAAATCTATTCCAATATTTTCTTGTTCAACACCATTACTATCATGTAAAATTTCATTAACTACTGATTGAACTTCAATCACTTTTCCATTTAATCCTATTTTTGCAAAACTAGCCATTATGCTGTGTAACTCCCTGATCCATTAAATTGCATTATTGTATTACTTCCTGATGTTGTAACTGTTGGAGAACCTGTTGTTGTTCCTGAATAATTAGCAGTTAGTACACTTAAAATAACTACACCTTTTCCACCATCTCCAGAACCACCTCCACCTGGATTACCTTGACCGCCTCCACCACTACCAGTATTTACTGTTCCACTTCCACCAGTATCCGACCCAGCATTACCACCACCACCAGTTCCTCCAGAACCATTAGTTCCTCCAGCAGCAGCACCTCCACCGCCTCCTGCTCTTGTAACTGAAGAACCTGTAATAGAAGATGCTAAACCATTACCACCATTACCACCATTATTTGGAGCGTATCCTGCTTGACCTACAGAACCAGCACCACCTCCGCCACCACCTCCGTTTCCTACTCCAGGAGTATTAAAACCTAATCCACCATTATTACCTTGTGATGGACTTGTACTAGGTGTATTACCTGAACCAGCCGAAGAATTATCATAAGCACTACCACCACCTGAACCACCATCTTTACCAGTTTTATTAGGAGTACTTCCTCCTGAACCTCCACCACCACCACCTGTTGATGTGATTGTTGTTATTCCTGATCCTGAAATAGAAGAATCACTTCCATTACCACCTCTTGTATTATTAACACCAGAACCAGCACCACCATCTCCTACTGTAATTGTATAAGTTGTACCACCAGTTAAACTTTGAGTAGAAGTTCTATATCCTCCTGCACCACCTCCACCTCCATAATAATGAGCTCCACCTCCACCACCACCAGCAATAATTAACATATCTGCTGAATATGTGTTTGGTGTTGTAATACTATTACTTGCAGCACTTGCAACTGAAGTTCCTATTGAATTTGTAGCAGTAACAGTAAATGTATATGATGTACCACCTGTTAATCCTGTAACAGATATTGTTCCAGAACCAGCTTGTGATAATGTGCCTGAACCTCCACTTGGATTAGATGTAGCGGTATAAGATGTAATGGTTGAATCGCCATTATTTGTTGGTGCAGTAAAAGATACTGTTGCTGTTGTGTTTCCTGTCGCTGTAGCAGTTCCTATTGTGGGTGCATCTGGAACTCCTTGTAAGCCTAAAGTACCCTCTACATAACCACTTGCACCTATCCAACCTTTTGTTGCATCTATATATACTAGTTTTATTGCTTCTTTATTTGTTTGAATTTTTCTATTGCCAGTACTTCCTAATATTTTTGAACCATTTGCGTCTATTGTAATATTGTTTGATGAGGCGTTACTTCCATAATCAGCTATAACAACATAATCTCCAATATTTGCAGAAGATGGAAGTGTAACTGTAAAAGCAGAAGAACTTGTATCACAAGGATAACCTTCGCCAGATACTGCTGTAAAACCAGAAGTTTTAACTGATTGCCATGAAGTACCACCAGAAACATCTGTAAAAGATAAATTTCCTGAACCATCTGTTTTTAAAACTTGATCTGCTGTTCCATCTGCATTTGGATATTTTAATCCATCTAAAACTACATTTCCTGAACCTTTTGGAGTTAATTTAAAATCAATATTTGTGTCATCTCCAGTAGCAGAAATTTCAGGTGCATTACCTGTTGCAGAATTGGTTATAGTTACTTCATTAACTGCACTAGCAGTTTCTATAAATTTAATTAATTCTTCTGTACCATTACCAATAGCATTTCCATTAACATCTAATTGACCACCTAATTGTGGTGTAGTGTCTTCAACAACATTTCCTATTGTTCCATTTATAGTAGTTGCAGTAATTGTTCCTGTTATATTAATATTTCCTGTTCCAGTAATATCATTTGAGTTTAAATCTAAATTTCCACCTAATTGAGGTGTAGTATCTGTCACAATATTTAATGAAGTTAGTGAAGAACCATCTCCAGAAAAAGAAGTTGAAGTTATTGATCCTGTTATATTTACATTACCTGTTCCAGTAATATCACTTGAGTTTAAATCTAAATCTCCACCTAGTTGTGGACTTGCATCATCAACAACATTTGCTATACCTGGTGCAATAGATGTCCAAGATGTTCCATCATAGAATTTTAAATTATTATCAGTTGTATTAAATGCTAAATCCCCTTCATCTAAAGATGTAGTTGGATCTGAACTATCTACTCTATATCGTTCTGCAAAAGAATTTACACTAGTAATATTTGCACCAACTAAATTAACATTAGTTATTGAACCACCAACTAAATTAACATTAGTAATATTTGTTGCGACTGTACCAATATTATCTGAACCAGATAAATCTGTAGCGACAGTTCCAATATCAGTTGTATCATTAGCAACAGTTGTAATATCAGAAGATATAGATGCAACAGTTGTAACTTCAGTTGCCTTTGGAACTAATCTATGGAAAGTGTAAGTATTTAATGTAGTTGTTGTTTCAACAAGTACACCAAATCCAGCAGTTAAAACTGTAGAACCACATCCTGTAATTGTTACAGTTGATCCTCCAACTGTACCACCAGAAATAGTAACTGTTCCTCCACTTGGAGTTCTTGTAGTTGCCATTTCTTTAATTGATACAATTGTACCAGCACCATCATTTACATCTGGGTTTGTATTTGGAAAATTTGTTTCATCAGCTATTGGAAAAAATCCACCAACATCATCTACTAGATCAATTACTCTAGCATCTATGGCTGCAGTTGTTGCTATAAAACTATCTGAAGCTGACCAAGTATCACCTGAGTCTATAGTTTCTGAGCTATCTTGTCTAAAGTATCTTCCATCAGAAGCTGATGTAGTAAAGAATGTAACATCATCAGGTGTATGTCCTGATTGTTCAGCATTAGTTACAATAACAGCATCTGCTATTTTATCTGATGTAACTGCATCATTGTTAATTTTATCAGTTGTAATTTGACTATCTCCAATGTGAACTGTATCTATACTTCCATCAACATATTGATCTGAGTCCACAGAATTAACAGCCATTTTCGAATTTGTAATTTGAGAATCAGCTATATGTGCAGTATCAATACTACCATCTACATAGTGTTCACTATCAATACTATCATCAGCTATTTTAGTTCCATCTACTGCATCTGTAGCAATTTTAGCTGATGTTACATTAGCATCTGTAATTTTAGTTGTTGTTACAGCATTGGTTGCAAGTTTAGCAGTTGTAACATTCGAATCAGCTATTTTAACAGTTGTAATTTGTGAATCTGCAATATGAGCTGTGTCTATTGAACCATCTACATAATGTTCTGAGTCTATACTGTCATCTGCAATCTTAGAACCATTAACAGAATCTGCACCTAGTTTAGCATTAGTTACAGCAGCATCATTTATTTTAGCAGTTGTTACAGCACTATCAGCAATTTTAATTGTTGTAACTGAACCATCTGCTAAAGTAGCAGTTGCAATTATACCAGTAGGTAAAGAATTATTTGTTTTAGATAAAGCACCAATATAAACATTGTCTATTGTTTCATTTGATAATGAACCACTATCCCATGTAACTGTTATTGTTGTGTTAGTTGAAAAAGTTGAAGAACTAATTGTTCCATAAATAGTTCCTGGAGTTGTAGCAGTTAATTTAATTCTTCTGCCTTCATGGTAAATTGGAGTTACATCTACACCTGCAATTGTGAAAGAATTAGAACTTGCATAAGTTGCAGTATAAGCACCAGAGCCATCACCATACTCTACCCATTGAGAATCATTAAACCATTCTCTAGTATTTTTCATTAATGCTCTAATGGCATTATTTAGATTAGAAGGTAACATTCCTTCTGCAACTGAAATACCATTTAAGTCTGTATTGTTTGCTTGTGTTGTTGAGTAATCTTTTATTCCTGCCACTTTAATCTCCTATAAACCAAGCATATGCTTTATTGTTTTCTTGGTTCTTTTCATTTACCAATGTGTTAATAGCTTCTTCAATCTGTCTTTGGAAGAACTCTTGAGTTTCAAAACTGTATCTAACATTATCTATATCACTTTTATCTGTCATCGCAACCCTCCTCTTGAGGCAACTAGATCAA
>WLWG01002979.1_pt1 | contig 12070 bp, 20 predicted proteins | sample 6712871 | NCBI WGS metagenome assembly WLWG01 (sample SAMN12718693, study PRJNA515312) | sponge metagenome | isolation source: marine sponge | host: Mycale hentscheli | place: New Zealand: South Island, Marlborough, Capsize Point | collected 2003-05-01 | reverse complement strand
TTAATTGTATTTAAAAAACTTTTTCTAGTTTGATTATTAAACTTATTTTTAATTTCTTCTGCTTTATTGTAAAATTTTATATCTCCTGTTCTTTTGTATTTTTTTATGTTATCAGACAATCGTTCTTCTGCTAAAGACATTTGACCATGAAAAGAAGCTAAATCAACTTGATTTAAATTAGAATCTACAACGTCAACAAAATACGCATAAGGATAAGATTTATTTCTTGCAGAAGCAGTTACACTAAATACTTCGTTAAGATCAAAAGTTCTAGTTCCTGGATATTTTTTTAACAAAAATTGATCAAATCTATTTTTAAATTTTTTAAGATCTCCTGCTTCATCACCTACTGCAGTTTTAATATCATCTAAAGCAGCTGTGTAGATACCTTGTCTCCATGGATGTAAGAGTCCATATTCACCAAATTCTTTTATAATAAATTTATTTGTAGCTTTATTAACTTTTATATCTCCTAAATCATTTTGAAATTGAGTTCCTCCATACACTCTAGCTAACTGACTTACAGCTCTTGCTGCTTGAGCAGGGGAATTTTCTAAATTAGCATTTTTTAAAATAGTTTGAACTTTTTCTAATGTAGGAAAGTTTTTCTTTTTTAAAGTGTTGTATAATTTTTTATGTAGATCAAATTCCCTATCCGGTGTTGCATAGCTGAAATAAATAAAATACCCAATAGATTCTACCAAATAAAAAAGCACCCATTCATCATAAAATCCAAGCAAAGTAACAACTCTGTATGCAATAGCTATCAAAGAGAAAAAGACTAACGAAATCATAAAAGACGTAATTTTTTTCCCTGCTGTAACATACAACCAACCATCTGCTTTCATAAACAAACACACCAATATTATTATTTCTGAAAACAGCATACCAGAAATGTCATGATTAAAATATTTGTAGATATACTCCAGTGGTGGCCTCTCTGGTAAATGGTTTACCATGTAAGCTGCGTATGCGTGCAAACCCCACGCAATTACAATATAAAACACAAACAAGATTACACCATTTCGCTTAAAATTATTTATCCGAAACAGCATATTCCAAATAATAAATGCTCCCGCTATGTGCGGCCACACGTTATTAAACCCAATGTATGGGTGAGGCAAATAATGATAGCAAATGGACTGAACCAAATTGCAAAATGTGTACGCATAGATCAGGAAGGCAAATTCATGCCCTCCTTTTTTCCAGATAAAAAATGATGGGATCAGCCAAAAATATGGCATGACGCTATTTAGTTCACTCATCAATAACTCAACAATATGGTGGGCAATGAGTGCCGCCATTTTGAAGCACAACGCCATTCAATTCAAAACACACAGCAGTTTTGCCAGTTTCCAAGTTCTTTCGAAAACCAATTTCAACAACATCGGTCTGCTTATTTCCCAACAGGAAATCATCAAGAATGTCTAAACCGAAATAATCGCAATTTACAAGAGGCTCTAAATCTGAGGCAATGAAAAGAGCATTATCCATAATCCAAAAGCCATTGTATTCGCGACCTCGGTTGCTACTTATTGATTCCAAAAGCCCATTAACAGTTGTCCTGATATTATTTATCAAATGAGGATAATCATCGACAACTTTAACCATTGTTGTGTAAGCTCCGGCTGGCTTTCCATTCATGTTCTTACTTGATTTTTCCATTTTTAATCCTTTTTGTTAATTATGAATACATGATGTGTTTTATTAGTTCGAAACTCAAATTCAGGATAACGCTGGTTTAATTTCTTTGCAGTAGCGCGATCCAGTTCTTTATCGTTTTTTCTTATTGACACCTTTACTTGCTTTCTTGTTGGTAAATAAGAAATCTTCGCCCAGGCCTTTTGAATCATTAAATCCTTAATACACAATCCTATAAAATCCATTATAGCTGGCGACACTTCGACGTATAAATCAACATCATTGATCGATACATCTTTATCGATATGAAGACCCTTTTTTATTAAACAATTAAAAACATTCATTACTTGTATATCGTCCTTGTTTTTTTCAAATAGCATTCGCTTCAATTCCTTTATTTCTTCATCGCGATCATTAATAGCCTTATTAAATACAACTTCATTGCCTTTTTTCTTGGCTCTCAAATTCCAAACAAATGTCAAAAACCAAGAGCCAAAGCATACAATTGCGATTATCATGCCGTTCTTTCTGGTCACATATGACCAATTCTTGATTGTTTTATACGTTCTCTGTATCAACTATATCATTAAACACTAAGCCATATGTGTTTAAAACTCGCAGCAAAGGCAGCGTGTTGGTGCTAGACAACTCCCCGCGCTCCCATCGAGATATCGTTTTTTCACCAACATTCTTTACTTTCGCGAAATGTTTTTGGGTGAACTCAGAACCTAATTCTTTTCTTTTTATTTTTAAAATCGAACCCCATCCATTTTTCAATTTATATTTGGTAGACAACGATTCTCCTTTCTTGATCCGTCACATGTGACCAATATAAGCATGGAGCTATTCTATTTGCAAGTGCTATTTTATGCTTATATTGCAATCGATTGTTCATGTTTACTTCTTGATTATGAAAACTTTACTCAATGTTCGAGGGCTGAGGTTTTCAAATTAACTAGACCAGATTGGGTTTAAGCCGCTCAATCTGGTTTACTAAAAAAAGAGGAAATATGTTATTAATTGGCATCGATCCCGGAGTCCATACTGGATTTGCTTCTTGGGACACAGACAAGAAAGAATTTACTGTACTAAAGACACTCACTTTTTGGAAGACGATTAAGGCATTTGAAGCTATTGATCTCGAAACCCCTAAAGAGTTGATTCATGTCTATATCGAAGACCCAGGCGGTAATAAACCAACCTTCGGTCGAAGCAGAATGAGCAAAGCTATTCTTGATCGGAAAAGTCAAAATGTTGGATCAAATAAGGCAGAGGCTCGATTATTGATAGAGTATCTTAAAATGAATGGTTACAACTATACAGCGGTCGTTCCGACGGCAAGCAAGCTTAAGGCAGAAGGTTTTGAGAAAATGACGAAAATTACCACGAGAACCTCACAACACGTAAGAGATGCTGCATTCATGGTTTACGGTCGAAACAATTAGTTGACATTATTAATTTAATAAGCTAAGATTATGACCCTGTAAGTTGCCTGCAAATTAGAAAAGGAGTTGTTATGATTTCCAAAATCCCCCAACAATAGGTGATGGTTTTACGAGAACCACCACCTAAGAAAGATGATTACTTAACATAAGCGTTATTGAGGTTGTGTACTCTGAAACTGAATACAACTCAATATACGCCAGCCTAAATTAAAATCAAACTTTATTTAACAGGAGAAGCGTATGTCTGATTTCGAAAAAACCCCCGAACCCAAAAGAGTAGACTCGATTAACGAGTGTCAGCGAAAGCGAGAAGCTGCCAATATGTTTATGCACGCTTTGCAATATAGGCGAACCAATGTTGGCCTAATTTATGAGGCTTTGGCGAAAGAGTGTGCAGAATTAGAGACACTTGCTGATGAGTTCTCTGACTGCGCAAGCAGTAAAGAACTTGCGATAATTAAAAATATCGATCTGACATTGGCCAGAAAACAGGTTCGTTCGGCTCGTGGTAAGATTGACGAGTGTAAAGAGCTTGTTGCAATTCGCCAGGAACGATATTCAAAAACTATTCACGAAAACGTGATGCACTTAGAAGGGTTGGCAGGATGACAACAGCAAAAAAAGCAAACAGCTTCCACTTGTTCTCAGATGAGATTGTAAAAAAACTTCGCGAACCTATACCAGAAGAGGCGATAAGTGAGCTCCCTGGAACTAGCGGTAAACTTTCAACGATTGACAGTATGTATATTATAGAGAGACTGAACAATGTTTTTGGTATGGGTCGTTGGTCTATTGAGCACGAAACTGTTACAGATAATGACACTGAATGCATAGTCTGTGGTTATTTATCGATTACTGAATATGGATTCAAAAGTATGAGTCAATATGGTGGCTCAAATAAAATGATGGGCTCCAAAAGAAAAAATGCTGGCTATGCTCATAAAGGTGCAGTTACTGATCTCCTTAGTAAGCTTGCTTCATTACTTGAAATTGGCATCGATGTGTTTAAAGGTCAGCAAACCCATCAAAATCCAGCGCCACCCGTAAAAAAACTTACCGCAGGGGAAAAGAAAGGGCTTGCTGAGCGAATAAAAGAGGTGACTCTCGAAGCTGCCAAAGGTGATGAATCAATATGTCTCAATGTATTATCAACCACTACTAAGGGTAAGTTTTCAACTTGGAACGATATCGAAAAGCTGAATAATGAGAAAAGGTATGGTGATCTCCAGATCGCTATGGTCACTAAAATTGAAGAAATAATAAAAAACATACCGCCACCAACCACAAAACAAACAGATACTAAAAAAGAAGAGGATGATCTTCCATTCTAAGGAGAAATCAATGAGTTTATTAAAAACAATAAATACCAAAGTAATAACTAAAGATACAGAAAATAAAATTGCTAATGCGATGATTAAACAAGTTCTTGATGGAGACATTGACGCTGTGCAATCATATGTAAAGCTGACTGTTCTCGGGAATTCTATCAAACAAGCGAAAGACGCAATTCATAACGAAACTTACTTTGAAATGGAGAAATACGGTCGCGAAGATCGAACAATGTATGGCTGTAAATTCATTACTGGGGTAAGAAAGCCTGACCTGGATTATTCGCAAGATGGCACATGGGTCGAGCTAAATAAAGCTGTGGGCGATGCAGCAGAAGCGCTCAAAATGCATGAACAATTTCTAAAATCTTTGCAATCAGATGATATACTTGATGGCCGAACAGGAGAAAACTATGTCAGACCAAAAGAAAAAAACAATGGAAGACAAACAATCTCAATCAAAGTTCCCAAAACCGCTCCTGTTTCCGCATAGAGGGTTTAAGGACTCTGTGACACCAAGCCAACAAAAAACTTCACCTGAGCCGCCAGAGATGATAAATCATCCAGAAGCGGACTTTTAAGGAGTAAATCATGATTAAAGAATCAACATTTAAACCAACTATATTATCGTCTGATGATAAACGACTAATTGAAAAAGCTTACCATCAATTAGAGCCTAAGCAGAAAATAAAAGCCAGTAGAGCACAGAAGAAATTGCTATCTGGATTACAGATTAGCCCATCAATGCGTGGTTATTTCAATGCCTTTGTTACAGAGCTTGTTGGTAAACATGGGTCAGACATAGAGGCTCAATTGGAAAAAGGAGAGGGCTGATGACTAATTGTATTTTATGTGATTCGACCATCGAAGATTCACATGGAGAACCTTACCTGATCTTTAAAGACAATGTTATTTGCCAGCAATGTTACATTGACCTAGTGCCAGCTATATATAAAATGGCAGGTCATGGAGATGGCGGATTAGTGCACATTATCTTTAAAGAATCATTGCAATCTAATAATAATCGCAAGCATCGAACCCAGATACGTGGATACAGGGAAATATTAAAAGAGCTTCTAACAAAATATAAATTTTCTTGTGTTTTGTGTACCTCAAAAAATGATCTAACTATAGATCATATTAAACCTGTTTCCAAAGGTGGAAGCGACGAAATAAATAACCTTCAAATAATGTGCCGTAGCTGCAACAGCAAAAAAGGCGCTACTTGGATTGAATGAATATGGATTCCAGTTGGATAAAACTTCACAGAAAACTAAAGCGATGGGAATGGTATCACAGGAGTGAGATGGTTCATTTGTTTGTACACTTATTATTATCTGTAAATCATCACCCAGGCAAAAGCCAAGGAGTTAATATACTTCCTGGTCAGACCATAATTGGCAGAAAACAACTATCCGAGGACACCGGATTATCGGAGCAAACAATAAGAACCTGTTTAGACCGTCTCGAACGAACCAATGAGATAAGCCGAAAATCAACCAAGCTTTTAACCAGCAAATCAACCAAGCAAGGAACGCTATTAACACTAGTAAATTGGCGGTATTACAGAGATGATGAAAAAAAATCAACCAATGAATCAACCAAGCTTTTAACCAGCGATCAACCAGCGACTAACCAGCGACTAACCACTAACAAGAATGAAAAGAAAGATAAGAATGAAAAGAATAATACTACTGACGAAGTTCCTCTGGAACATTCGCCGATCAAAAAAGAAGTTTACGAGAAAGAACATCGAGCTTACAGGTTTAGCGTTGCTTTATTCGCTCACATCCGGAAATGCAATCCTAAGGCGAAAGAACCTGATTTTCAATCTTGGGCTATTGAAGCTGATCGTATGCATCGAATCGATAAAAGATCGTGGGGGGATATTGGCAAAATTCTCACTGCTCTACAAAAAGAAGAGCCTATGCCTGGTAAACATCTTGGCTTCTGGCAGTCTAACATATTGTCTGCCGGGAAGTTCAGAAAACAATTTGACGATGTTTGGATGAGGCTGATTGCTGCAAACGAGAACAATTCAGCATCGACTTTGACCGAGGAACAACAAGAGGCTCACAGAGAAATGCTTAAGCGAGTAGAAAAACAAGAATCCTCTAAAGTGGAAGCAAAGGTTGAATCTGAACCAGTTGATCCAGAATTAGTAAAGAACGCTATTGAAATGGTCAAAAAAAGCAAGTCAATGCCACTAGAAACCAAAAACAATGACAATCCAGTATAAAGTTACGGATTTTAAAAGAAATGCGCTTAGAACGCAAATTTGAAAGGATTTTAAAATGAACACCTATACAGAAAAAATGAATGAGGTTACAGATATGTTGTCTCGTGTTATAGCAACTCAGGATGAAATAATGTTGAGATTGGATTTGATAGAGGCTATGATACAGAAGCCAATACCTGCTTTTGATGCTTTTAGAGGAGCAGAACATGAAGTTGTACCTTATGAGCATGAAGGCCGGTTGGCTAGGGAGGATTTAGCTGATGAGATGGGTAGTCCAACAGTGATAAATTTAAACAGCCCTGAGACATTTACGGATAAAGAGGTTTTACAGAGTCCTGACTGGGTGCTTGGAGTTGAAGCGGCAGCTATTTTAGGTGTATCCGAAACCAACGTATTAACATATTGTCGAGCAAATAAAGTTAGGGTTTATAAACCTGTTTTTAAAAGAAATCACGTTTATAAGCCTGATCTTATAAAGCTTGCAGACGCTCGCAAAACACTTGGATTAAAAAGGATAGATCGATGACAGAATCAAAAAGAAGAATTATCTACGCTAAATGCGATGGCCGTTGTGCTTATTGTGGGCGAAAAGTTCGATTTGAAAAATTCGAAGTTGATCATATTTTGTTGCAAGCGAAAATGCTAACATATCGGGGTTAAAATGAAAATCATAAAAGCTAAACTGTACTGGAAAATTGAAAGGGAACCAGCAGGAAACATCGATTATAGTGAAATTGGTATTGTTGAAACCGATATTGAAGTCGAGCTGGGTTTTGTGTTTATAAATATTGAAAAGATAGTATTTTTTAATGATGTAAATGATGAAAACGGCGAATCGGGCAATCGTGTCCGTGTTTATCTGGATTCTGATGATTACTTTGTGATACATTGTAATATTGATAATTTTTTTAAGGTTGTTAGAACTATGATTTATAACAATATAAACTTCGTCGAAGTTTAACTATTTGCAAACAACGACACAGCTGGTTATGTTGGTTGTGTCGTTGTCGTTGGAATCCTACGGAAAAATCATGGTTTCTTTAAAGGAACGGATTAACGGGGAAAAAACGACGTTGTTACTATTATTCTTGATAGCCTTCTATGAAGCTATCGCACAGACTCTCAAAACAAGACATGAATCAATCCCCTACATAATCGGCTTAGTTTTTACCGCGCTTAGTAGTATTGTTGAAAGCGATATCTGGAAGATTCTCTTCGCAGTTGTTGCGTTATTGGCAGTTATATTTAAAGCAGCTTCCAATTATTATGACTACAGAAAAAAGCGCCTCGAATTTAAAAATAAAGAGGAGGAATCAACTGATGCTTAAAGCTCCAACCTATGATTCGATCCAAATTAATGAAGCAGTTCATTTTATCGATTTGAATCGTGAAGAAATAATCAGACAAAAAAATCTTTTACAGGCAAATGGTTTAAAAATTGTTGAGTTGTGCGAAAAAATTGACGCTGACGAAGTCGCTGAACTGATAAATTTCAAAAAGAAGGCGGTCTATTATATTGTAGCTGCATTTTTTGCTGGATCAGGTGGCGGAAGCGCCCTTGTAACGATGCTTGTTGGAGGTGGTTAATGTCGTTTGATTTAGAAGACTTGAATCCAATTACAGCAATCATTAAAGGTGTTGGTTCTATCATTGACGATGTTAGTACGTCAGACGAGGAGCGAGATGCTGCGAAATTCAAACTGGCGAAACTCCAGTATGATTCAATGTATCAAATGATTGAGTTTGAGAAGACTCGTTTAAAAGCTCAGTCTGACATAATTGTAGCAGAAGCGAAAGGTGATGCCTGGCTTCAAAAGTCATGGCGACCAATCACAATGCTTACGTTGATGGCTGTAGTTGTTTTGCATGTTCTTGGCCTTACGGGTGAGAATTTAACAGAAGCTATCTGGAGCGATTTTTACGATCTTCTTAAAATTGGATTGGGTGGCTACGTTGTCGGTCGATCCGGTGAAAAAATAATGAAGAATTATAAGAAAAACTCCGACAAAGAGGATGGGTGATATGAGTTTATATTTGACGCTAAATCGATACAGTGAAAGCAAGGAAAACGGTGGTTCAACTCTTGGAATATTGAGTGATAACGCCGACTTTGTTTCTTACACGCTGGAAGATGAAGAACGTACCGAGAAGGTTGATGGAGAAACCCGTATTCCACCGGGTTTATATGAGCTGAAATGGCGCAAGGTGGAGTCGGGATTAACAATGAAATATCGTGATAAATTCCCAGAAATGTTTAAATGGCATATTGAGCTGCAAAACGTTTCTGGATTTAAATATGTTTATATTCATATTGGAAATGACGACGATGATACAGAGGCTTGTATATTAGTCGGTGATCAAGCAAATAACAACCAGTTAGCCAAAGGCCAGATATGGTATTCAACGCAGGCTTTTAAGCGTTTATATAACAAGCTTAAGCCGAGCCTTGATGACCCCAGTCGAGCTGTTTGGTTGCGCGTACAAGATGTTTAACCCCCTCAATCCTCGAACATGGAGTAGGTAAGTTTTACTTGCCTGCTCTTGGATTGTTTCTTATTATTATATCGATAAGACTGTCAGTATCTTTGATTGCTTAGCATTGGATCGGAATTCCCGGTCGGCAGAATCCACTAACAGTGGCTCGACTAGCCCAGGGTTTTGTTTTGCGTATAAGATGAGCCATTTTTTGATATTGTCATAGAATCTCCTTTTGATGGCATTAACCCCGATCACGCTTAACACCGTTTTCGGGGTTTTTTGTTTAAATAACTCTTGCATAATGGTCAGAGATGGTCTATAATGGTGTCACAACAATCAAGGAGTGAAACGTGAGTAAATTATTAACAATCATTTTATCAATGGCTATGTTCTCTTGCCAGACAAAAACAGAGACAGTTTTTAAAGACGCTGAGCTAAGGCTTGACTCGGTTCAAATTGTAAAAATTGAAATTGTTATTCATCTTGATCAGCAATGGGATTGGATTAAAGTTCTTTATCAGATTAATGGTGACCCAGAATTGATTGACAGGACATTGCTTGGCATAGAGGATTTGACTATTGTAGATACTGTTAGGAATCTAACTTTGTATCAAATTCAAGAAGCGACACAGACTATTGGTGGAGAACCAACGCATTCTCAGCCTCTTTACAGGGTGAGTATAGCGAATCGGTCGGATGGCGTGGTTCATTACAAAGCAGAATTTTACGGCTATGGATCGGGTTTTATTTGGAAGCCTGAATTCTCAGAGCCTTATAGGTACTAATTACAGGCGAGTGGCGAAATTGGCCGGTAAACTTTGAAAGGAAAATCATGAACGATAAAGCACTAGAACTAATTGAAAAACTGGCGTTAAAGCTTGGCACTACAGCAGATCAACTTATGGATATACTTGTCAAACAAGCATACGTAAATGCACATATCGAAATAGCCTGGACTGTTTTTTTTGTAGTTTTCTCAGTTGTTGGTTTACTGGGCATTCGTAGGGCTGTAAAAATGTATAGGTCAGAGACAGTTGATGAAGGAGTAATGATGTCTATATTTTTTGTGTTATCAGTGATAACAATTGCCTTTTCGTTTGAAACCATGAAATCAATTAGTGCAACTATCAGCTGTTTTTCCAACCCTGAATACTGGGCACTTCAAAGAATATTGGAAATGCTGTGATGGCAATAAACGTATTAAGCTTCAATTTAGATGCGGGCAAACTTAACTAAAATGAAATAACAAATAATAAAGCTTAGCAGCCCCGCAAATGCCAAAGCCCCGCGTCTAATATTTGAACAGGTAGCTCAATCGGAGAGAGCAACGGGCTTCTATCCCGTCGGCTGTGAGTTCGAATCTCACCCTGTTTATTACGATGTTTGGGCGAGTGGCGCAATGGTGACGCTACAAAACCAAGAGCACTGGTCTACGGGAGAGAGTCTTCTGCGTGCTTGGAGGTACTCAATTGCAGGTTCGAATCCTGCCTCGCCTGCTAAAATAAAATAGGTTTTTGTTGATGAAAATACCGTACGCCAAAGGAAAGCGTAGTAAGTATTTGGGATGTGTTGATAACAACAAGGCTTATAATAAATTAATCCGTGCTGGCATGTATGAAAATTTTGACTGGTATTACTACAGAGAGAAAAAGGTTAAACCGAGATGTTGGAAGTGCTGGAGAAAAACACAATACAAGGAGAAAAAATGGAAGAAATGACGATTCACCGAGGTCTTGCAGAGCTTAAGCGACAAAGCTCTTTCAAATCCTAGGCTTAGTTTTTAGAGAACGGTTAACAATCTCTGGGTTTTGTACTAGGCTGCATACTACTTGGTTTTATTTTAAAAGGAAGAATATAATGAGTTTTTTTAATTTAATAATATCTGGCAAAAAACAAGATAAAATAGTAGCTGAGCTACGAATCAAATTTGATGATATAGATGCGACCCGTGAGGCACTCGAGCCTGTATTTTACAGAACTCAATTGATAGATATAGTTTTTGATGCCATTGTAGACTATGTGTATGGCGAAGGCACGGTCAGCGATACCAATAATTACAACAAAGCTTTTGAATTATTATTAGATAAAAAAGATCAAATATCGAAAAAGAAATTTGAGAAATTGCAAAACGAATTGGATGAAAAGTTTCCTAATCGAAGGATACATACCTATCCAGATATATCTGAATTGGCTGCGGCTATAGTTGACAAGAATTTGGATTTGAGCAAGGTATGAATGAAAACAGTTTAATTTTAATGATATTGATCATAGCGATCCTTGCGCTTTCTGCGTTTGTGATGAAAATTCTGATCGAAAAGCGAAGGACTCTTGCGGAGTATGATAGCTATATTTTTTATAATAGAACGAGAGAGTGGAAGATAAATAACATATTGACTAAGTCGGCTATAATTTGTGGCAGGCTTCGGGCTTGCACCAAAAACCCTGCTGAGGATGTTCCACTTTTAGATAAATTAACTAACCTTGTAAAAGAGTTTGAAGAGTTCGATAAAAACAACAACCCATTGAAGTGATTTGAGGCTGCTTGCGTCAATTATGCGATATCCCAGATCAATCATCGTTGACCGGGTGGCTTCATTCACTTCTTATATAATAAAAACCGGGTTAATCGCCCGGTTTCTTTATTTTTGAGCCATGAACATCCCAAACAACATAAGAATGACAGTATTTTCAAATAATATAACATCGTTCCAGTAGCAGATAAAAACCACAAAAACCATTAATACTGCCAGGATTGTTCTAATTACAGCGACTTTATTGTTATTATTCATTTATTTACCCTCTATGTCCGGTTTTCTATATGGTTAACAGCACCGCGTTCGTCCGGCTCTCCCCATTCACGCGTCTCGTTGATATTTTGCTTTGCTTTTGCGGCTTCGAATAGTTCTTTAAATCCCATTCCGTGTCGCTTGGCAATTTGA
>WLWG01002975.1_pt1 | contig 12077 bp, 20 predicted proteins | sample 6712871 | NCBI WGS metagenome assembly WLWG01 (sample SAMN12718693, study PRJNA515312) | sponge metagenome | isolation source: marine sponge | host: Mycale hentscheli | place: New Zealand: South Island, Marlborough, Capsize Point | collected 2003-05-01 | reverse complement strand
AGCAGGCGGCCAACTCAACCGAGCAGATCAATATTTCAAGAACTCGGGAATGAGTTGAAAACTACTTTATGTCTTTATCAACACTCCCAATACGCTCGACAACGTCAGGAAGCGGAATGTCTTCTTGTGTTTGCATGGCTCTGCTGTACATAAAACTGTTCCATGTGCCATACGCAATGATGATCGCCGCACTGATGGCGAGAAACTTTGCTCGCCTAATTGTGTCCTGTTGTACGTTGATGGATCGAGTGCCGCATAAACCGCACTTATTGAACAAAGGTGCAGATTCCATGCTTCCTGCGATATACGCCACCAAGTCCTCGTCGATCTCAGCTAGATCGTCTCGGCAATGTTTACAGACTTCAGACGCCATAGAACAACTCTCGAAAGGGAAAAACACGTTTTTTCGTAGATCGGCGAAAACACCCCGCATTTTTTAGGCAGTAAAAAAACACTCGCACTATCCGCACAAAACTCCTACTCTCAATGCACATTCATATTCACGGAGGATCATCATGAAGGTAGCCATCTATTGCCGCATGTCTTCGGACAAGCAAAGCAAGAGCATCGCACAGCAACTCGAACAGACGCGGAAGCTGTGCCGCAAGCGTGGGTATACCATCGTTCACGAATACATCGACAGAGGCGTAAGCGGCGACAAGATCAAAGAGCGTCCATCCTTCAGGCGTCTCCTGACTGACGGCATGGCAAAGCAGTTCACACGTGTAGTTTGTTGGGACGCTGACAGGCTCGGACGTTTTGACATCATGGCAGCCGGTGAAGTCTTGAACCCGATCAGGCGTGCGGGTGTATCAATAGAGACATGCTCTGAAGGTGTGATCGATCTTGAGAGCTTCGCGGGCCGCATTGTCTATTCAGTCAAACAAGAAGCACGGCACAAACAACAAAGCGACATTTCCCGTGCAACGCTTCGCGGTAATACCTCGAAGGCACTTCTCGGTGATGGATACCCGGGATGCCGTGCACCTTTTGGCTTCACTCGTAAAACGGAAATTATTGGCAGGCATCGGCACAGTGTGCTTGAGATAGATCCTGAAACTGCACCTGTTGTAAAGATGATATTTGAGGAGTACACGAAACCGAATACGAGCATGCTTTCGGTGGTGACATTGTTAAATAAGAAAAAGATACCGTCACCGAGTGGTGGCGAATGGATCAGGAGTTCATTACACAAGATAATCGTGAACCCTGTTTATAAACGATGCTATCAGTGGGGAGTCCGTAACAGCGGACGCTTCTCTGAGCGTGACGGCGAGGACATCGTACAACGCACCACAGGAGAAGGAACCACAAAGCAGGAACCAATTCTGCACGAAGATCACGAGTGCATTCCTGAGATTATCAGCAAGGCATTATTCGAGAAGGCACAGCAGCAACTTAAGAGCCGCCAGGTAGCAACCCGAAAGCCTGCAACAAGCAAGCGTTTAAGCGGGATCGTGAAGTGCGAAGGATGCGGACGCAATTACCGAGCAGACGGACGCGGATACTTTCGATGCCGCACGGACAAGTGTGCTGTGAAATACCGCGTGTCTGAAGGCGACATGCTCGGAGCACTTGTAGAGGTATGCAACAAGGAACTGCTCGCACGCGGCAAGATGAAGCAACGAGAAAAGGAGTTCAATTCGTGGCTCAAGCAGATGGAGAACGATGATAAAAACAGCACCGTTCGAGCATCGCTCGAGAAACGCCTTGCAGCACTCGAGAAGAAAGTAAAAGCAGGCTCCGCACGGCTGCTATCAATACCGGAAGATCTGCTACCCGAAGCCACGGAAGCACTCCAAGAACTAAAGGCACAGAAAAGTGCCGTTTCTCTTGAACTGTCACAAATGAACGTGACAAACGGACATAAAGGACAAAATGACAAAACTGTTTCTGGCTATCTCGACGCAGTTCGCCAACTGGCTAGAAAGTTGGTGAAGGGTGATGCGGGGACAGTAAACGCGGCATTACGAGAGGTAGGCGTCGAGGTGCTAGTCAAACAGAACAAAAGCGGTGTAGAGTCTGTATCTGTTGCCGTAAAACCGAGCGTGGCACTTGTCCCCATCTGTAACACGGTGTCCCTCCCACAGTCCGTCGTCTCCTCGGAATGTTTTCAGGCCACTTTCAACGCTGATACCGGCACCCGATAAAACGACAACTCGTTGCATAGTTGAAACCGCATTTAAATATGAACGAACATCAAAAACCAGAATCAAATCTTACCAGAACCAGTCCAGTCAGCAGGCCGTCAGCTGATGAACAAGACACCGAGGACTACTACTTTGAAAATGGGCTTCTGGTTTTTACGGCTGCTTATCATCTGAATTTATGACTTTATAATGGGTCTCAATTATGTTGGTGACCATAGAGGTTGGGACAATGAAATGATTGATTTACATCAAAAAAGCTTAAGATGGTTTTCTAAAAACAATATAAAAGCTTATATGGCTTTATTAGATTAAAATTAAAATTATGGCAACAAGAAACTTAATAATGGTCGTAGACCGACAACACAGTAGTAAATACCCAGAGGGTTTTGCTATACATCCTGATATTGTTAGTGACAAAAGCTATGTAAATATGTACATGCACCATGACGGTTATCCTGAATGGCAAGGTGTACAAATAGCTAATTGGTTACTTGCATTAAGCAATGGATGTCAAGATGGCGCTAGATTAGCATCTAAATTAGTACATGATATGTATTATGATAGTTGTTATTTGTATAGTGACGCAAAGAATATAGATCATGAATATAGATATATTATATGGAGTGGTGATAAAAATAAAATACACGTAAGTTGTTGGAATATGTATAATAGTGAATGTGTATTTGTATTAAAACCTGAAAAAATAATATCTAAATATATGGACGATATGGAATATACTGATTTTGCTAATGGTGAGTTTAATAGCAATTTCTAACCCAATAGTAATACATAGATAAATATTTCATATTTATAATGAATATAATTATATAATTACATGTATAAAAATAGAATTACATTACAAATAAAATACAAAAATAATTGGATAATATGACTGATGAACAAATCGAACAATTAGCTCAACGTGTAGCTAAATTAATAATTAACAACTTGCATGAAGGACTCATTGCAGACTTTGAACCTGATGAAGAAGAAGATTTACTAGCTGAATTAGCTAAGTGTATGACTTTGTTAGATAAGTATTTAAAAGCAGAACAATACGAGAAGTGCGAGATAATGAAAAATAAAATAAAAACAATAGAAAAAAAATTAAAAAACCTATGATAAAACCAATGCTTGCGCACAAGTTTGATGACAAAAGAGTAGATTGGTCTCAACCTGTGTATATACAACCTAAACTAGATGGCGTCCGCTGTCTCTTTACTAAAAATGGTGCGTTCTCTCGCACCGGTAAACAATTTAAAAACCTAGCTCATATTGAAATAGAGCTAGTACCATTTTTCAAAGAAAGGCCAGACTTTATCTTTGATGGTGAGTTGTATAATCACAACTTAAAAAATGATTTTGAAAAGATTATATCATTAGTTCGTAAGCAAAAGCCAACTGCAGATGATAGATTAGAAGCTAGAAAACTAGTACAATTTCATGTATATGATTACATAGATGGTAAATACGATAGCTACAAAAAACGTATGCATAGTCTAGTAACATCAGATCTATATTGTCCAAGCATACAATACGTACCTGCTAAGTTAGTTGATAGCTATAATTATGCTAGAACTATTCATACCACGTTCTTAAGTGAGGGCTACGAAGGTTCTATTATAAGACTAAATGGTTTATACAAACACGGTAGATCTTATGATCTTATGAAATTTAAAGACTTCAGCGATACTGAAGCAACTATCATTGGTTATGAAACAGGTAAAGGTAAACGTGAAGGTACTCTTGGCAAGTTTATTATGCAAGATGATGACGGTAATGAGTTTGGTTGTCCTCCGGGCAAAGGATACAACTACAAAGACTTAGCTAATATACTCAATAACATTGGTGATTATATGGGCAAACGAGCTACCTTTACCTATTTCCAACGAACACAAGCAGGTTCATACAGACACCCGCTATTTAAATGTATTAGAAATTATGAGTAAATTAATATGGCAACTATACAACGACAATTTAATATCAGAAGAGGTAGCAAACCTCTTATTAGACAAACATTATAATAGATTAGAACATAAAAGATATAAATGAATATATTTTATTTACACAGAGATCCAGTTAAAGCTGCGCGGATACAATATAATAAGCATGTGGTTAAAATGATCTTAGAATCAGCCCAGATGCTTTGTACAGCGCATCATTGTTATGGTAGTTCAGAACAAAAATCTAATGTACCTTATAAACAAGCGCATTTAAATCACCCATCAACAATATGGGCTAGACGTTCAATGACAACTTATATGTGGCTATACGAACACATGATAGCTCTTGGTAAAGAATACACAAAAAGATATGGTAAAGAACATCTTACTATTACTAAATGTAGAGATTTTTTATCTACACCGCCTAGACACATACAAGGTAATGAATGGGTTGAACCACCACAATGTATGCCTGATGAATATAAAGTTCCAGGTTGTAGCATTACAGCGTATTGGAATTACTATGAAGGTGAAAAATATACAGTAGCAGGAGCTACAGAAGAATTAATAACAAGAAATAAATTATATGAGAAAGAAAATATACGAGCATTTAATTAGTACCAATGTATTTGGTATACGAGATAAAATAAAGCAATTTAAAAAATCTAGAAAAAATAGAAAATGAAAAAATACAATATAGCAAACTATATTAGGTATAAAGAAGATTTAAAGTCTTCAATTCCAGTAGATAAACCTTACAGAGAATATACTAGAAATGAACTTATAGTAAAGTTTTTACCATTAGTAGAAACAATGGGTAGAAAATTTTCAACTAGTGATCAAGCTTCAGGTGTATTAACTATATTAGATTTTATTCAGTGCGGAAGCGAAGCTTTAGTTAAAGCTGTAGATAGGCTTGACTGGGAAAGAATAGATGAAAGTGATGATGAAGAAAAAACTTTAAAATCATTTTTTAGCAAAAGAATAAAAGGAGGTATACGTAGAAGAATAGATATGGCTCGTGGTAATATAAGAATACCAGAGCATAAATTAAACGAAATGCGTAAAACTAAAGATAAAAAAGCAGTGCAAATGTTTTTTAATTCTATATTTTTATCTATTGATGCTAAAGTAAATGATGAAGATATATTTAATCAAATACCTGATAAATCAGAACCCTACAATATCCCTTTGATGAACGCTTATTTAAAAAGCTTAATGCAAAAATATTTAGAGTTTGGCGAATTTGAAGTTTTAAGATTAAGTTATGGGTTAGATTGTGATAAGCACTCAGCTAAAGAAATAGCAGCAAAATTAGGTATTGAAGGATCATCTAATTATGTACGTGTTTCAGAGCTAAAAAAACAAGCTGTAAATAAACTTATTGATAACGTTGATCACTCGCAAGTGCTTGATTATCTATAAGTTAGATATGTAAATTAATATTTAAACATGTAATTATTATACTATGACCATATACGAAAAATTATCAAAAATTCAGACAAAATTTAAATCGAAGAAAAGTAGATTTAATTCATTCGGTAAGTATTACTTCAGGTCAGCCGAAGACATTCTCGAAGCTACAAAACCCTTTCTGTTAGAGTTAGGAGTTACCGTTACAGTTAATGAAGCGTTGATTGCAACAGAGCCTATGCCTGTTATACAAACAACTGCTACAATAACTGATGGTGAAGGAACAGTAACAGCTACGTCTGTAGTTGGAGTTGATCTTAATCAAAAAGGTATGCAAGCACCTCAACAGTTTGGGTCAGCATCGAGTTACGCAAAGAAGTATGCACTAGGAAATTTATTCCTAATTGATGATACTAAAGATAGCGATGCAACTAATAATCACGGTAAAGATAAACTTAAAGATATAAGTAAAGCTAAAAGTTATATACAAGCCGGTGGTAAAATAGATGCTATCAAAAAGAAGTATCAATTAACATCAGCTCAAGAAGCTGAACTTAAAACACTTTAATGAAAAAAGATGATGTAATTAAAAAGCTACGTAATGACGAGCATTACTACGGAGACTTTGGTAAAAAGTATCTAAGTAATTCTGACATTTCAGCTTTACTTACAAATCCTTTAGCTTTAGGAAAGCCTAGCGCGCCTAGGCCTGCTTTCTTAGTTGGCGGATACTTTCACACCGCTATACTAGAACCAGATAAACTGAAAAAGTACAAGGTAATACCTTCGTCAACTAGGAATACTAAAGCTTACAAAGAGATGTCTGGTGGTGAATTATGCTTATTACAACACGAGGTTGACGCGATAGAAAAGTTATCTGACATTATGTTAGATAACAAAGTATGTAAAGCAATGATACGTGACAGTAATACAGAATACGAACTACCAGGTATTAAAGAGATTGAGGGTGAGATGTGGAAAGGTAAAGCAGATATTGTAAACCATAATGAAAAGCTAGTCATTGATTTGAAGACGACAGCTGATATAACTAAATTTAAATGGTCTGCATCTAAATACAACTACGACTCTCAAGCTTATATTTATAGTGAGTTATTCGGTTATGAAATGATTTTTATCGTAATAGATAAAAACACAAGACAACTGGGTATATTTGACTGCTCACCAGAATTTTATGCTAAAGGTCAAGACAAAGTCCAACGAGCAGTGGAATCTTATAGACTATTTTATAAGAATAAAAACTTTGATCCTAAGCAATATTTTATTAATAAAACCTTATAATCATGGCAAGAACCAGAAAAAACCAAACAAAAATTTGTAGCGTAACAGGATTAGAAACTTCAATTAATAACTTCTACAAAAATCACACACATGTGAAAGCTGTAGATAACTTAAGAAGAAACACTAATGCTACTAAAGCGCAATTAACTAGAATGTTTAACCAAATTAATCAATACTCATAATATGGCAGGAATAGTAAAAGGTAGTATTAACCTAGCTGAAATACCTAAAGATAAGATTATTACAGGTAAGAAAGGTAAATATTTACCAATATCAATTACGATTAACGATGAAATCGACCAATTCGGTAACATCGGTCCAATCATAGTTGATCAGTCAAAAGAGGAAAGAGATGCTAAAGTTGCTAAGAAATATCTTGGTAATGTTAGAGTTGTGTGGAGCAACGGTACTTTCCCTGAAGCAGTAAAGCAAGGAGCACCAGCAGCGGCATTAAAAGCAGCAGCTGTAGAAACTAAAGTAGAAGACGATTTACCATTTTAATTAAATCAAATGCAAGTAGAAGAATACGAGATTAATGGATTTTCGATTGACAAATTCAATCAATATAGCCTAGAGGTTGGTAAGACACAGGGTGTTTGCCCTTTGTGTTCTCACGATAGGAAACCTAAGAATCAGAAGCTTAAATGTGCTTCTTATGATTGGGAACGGGGTCTCGGAACTTGCCACAATTGTAATACTACTTTTCAATTACATACATATAACCGAAAAGGATCAAATGAAAGGGAATATGTAAGACCAGTAACGCCGCCGCAAGAAGAATTTAATATTCCTCGAACTAAAGTGGCTGAGTGGTTTGAAAGTAGAGGTATATCAACTCGGACCCTTATTGATTTACAAATCAGCGAGGGTCCTGAGTACATGCCTCAAACTGGTAAGCAAGAGAACGTTATTAAATTTAATTACCATATAGGTAGTCAACTTATTAATGTTAAATATAGAGACGGTAGAAAAAACTTTAAACTATATAAAGGTGCTGAAAAGATATTTTATAACATTGACAGTGTTGTTGGGTATGACAGTTGCGTTATAACTGAAGGAGAAATGGACGTCTTGGCTTTACATGAAGCTGGTGTACCAAATGCTATATCAGTTCCTAACGGAGCTACGTTAAGCCATAACAATTTAGACTACTTAGATAATTGTATAGATTACTTTGATGACAAAACAAAGATAATACTAGCATTAGATACTGATGATCCAGGTTTAGCGTTAAGAGCAGAATTAGTTAGAAGACTAGGTGCTGAAACCTGTTACTTAGTAGATTTTGAAGACTGTAAAGATGCTAACGAATATCTAATGAAATATGGTAAAGAAAAGCTTAAGCAAGTTATTAAAAAAGCTAGATCTTACCCTTTAGAAAACGTTACAACATTTAGAGATATTGAAGGAGAAGTTAAAGACTTTGTTAAAAATGGTTTTAAACCAGGTTATCAAGTTGGTTTATCTAATTTTGATGCAATATTTTCTACATACACAAGTCAGTTTATTACAGTAACAGGTATACCTAGTTCTGGTAAATCAGATTTTGTAGATCAAATGGTGGTTGGTTATAATAAAAACTACGGTTGGAAAACAGGGTTTGCATCACCAGAAAATAGTCCTAACTATTTACATGCTCATAAGCTGATGCGTAAGGTATGGGGTAATATGCCTGAGGTTGAAGATATAGACACAGATAAATGGAAAGAAGTTGGTAATCATGTTAATGATAATTTCTTTTTTATTGATATGGAAAAATATAGTCTTGAATCTGTATTGCGTAAAGGCGCTGAGCTTGTTAAACGTAAAGGTATTAAATGTTTAGTAATTGATCCATTCAATAAGGTTAGAGATAAAAATGCTAGCTCATTAGATGTTAATACTTATACAATGGAATACTTAACTAAAATAGAAAACTTTGCTAAAAAGTTTGATGTGTTAGTTTTTATTGTAGCACACCCTACTAAAATGTATAAAACAAATGATGGTAAAATTGAAGAACCAAACATGTATAACATTAAAGGTGGTGGTGAATGGTATGATGCTAGTTATCATGGTATATTAGTTCATCGTGATTATGATGCTAAAACAGTTAAAGCAAAAGTATTAAAAGTTAAGTTCCAAAACCTAGGTGAAAATGGCGCTGAAGCTCATTTTAAATGGGAACCAAAATCAGGTTGTTTTATACCTCACGTTATGGATAAAATAAAAGAAGAACCAATGCCTTGGGAATAAATGCCTAGAAAGAAAGATGTAATGGGTTATTATATGCCTAGTGAAAAAGACAGAGAAGCTTATAGTTGGTGTATAAACAATGGAATATATATATCTCCATTTGCTAATGGCGAAGGTGCTTGGTATATAGAAATTAAAATGAATAATAAAACAAATAGATCTCCATTAACATATGGTCCAGTGTCAATATGGATACAGATGTATGAGTTCTATAAATACTATTATAATAAATATGCGCAGAAAATTTAAAAATGCAGACGAAGCTTATTGTTATTTCTTAAATGAAATAAGAATTAATGGTGTCAAGTTCGGTGACACCAAAGCTTTATTTAACGTAGGTTTTACGTTAGAAAAACCCGAACAAAATTATATTGTTAATGATGAGCGTGACTGGAAACTAAGTTATGCTATGGCTGAATGGGACTGGTATTTATCTGGTGATCCTAATATTAAAAAGCTAGGAAAAATATACGGTAAAGTACCACAAATATGGGAGCGTATGGCTGATAGTAAAGGTAACGTTAATAGTAATTACGGTTGGCAATGGCAACGTGAAGATCAACTTGATTATGTTGTTGCAAAGTTAAGAAATTGCAAAGATACTAGACATGCAGCGATAAGTATTTATGACGCAAAAGAACATAAATATTATGCTAAAGATACACCCTGTACTTATGCTGTTCAGTTCACAATACTAAACAACAGGCTTAATATGGCTGTTCTAATGCGTTCTAATGATCTCTGGTACGGTTTTTGCAATGATCAGTACCAATTTAGTATGTTGCAAATGATGGTTGCAGAGAGATTAAATATTGAAATTGGTGAATATTACCATTATGCACACAATTTACACTTATATAATAACAAATTGTAATGACATATTATTTATATCACATTCCGGGTAAAAAAATCGGTGTTACGTGTAATCTTAATAACAGAGTTACGTTAACACAGGGTTATGCCCCAGACGAATATGAAGTTCTTGATCAGTCAGACGATATAGATTATATATCAGAGAAAGAGATAGAACTTCAAAAGTCTTACGGCTATAAAGTTGACCGTAAGAAATATAATGAATTAGTTAAATTAAATAAAAAGATGAATATAAACGTAACAGAACAAACTACTACGTTTCCATGTCCAGTTAATAAATTAAAAGGACAGTTGTTAGATAATATAGGTATGGAGTGGGAAACAGAACACGGTACCTTACATATTACTAAACAAACAATTAAATGGATAATGGAAAACGTTAAAACATCTATGTATAATAACAATAGATGCTATGTTTACAATAAAGCTTTTGCTAGAGCTTACGACAACAGGGATATGTTTACAGAACATAAAATGGTTCAATGTGAAGATGATGCAATGTTTAGTAGAATTAGAGAATGGGCACAAGACAGAGGATTATATGATGAAGGCAATGCACATACTCAATATGTAAAGCTTCAAGAAGAAGCTGGCGAACTAGCTAAAGCATTACTTAAAAACGATAAACCTGAAATTATAGATGCTATTGGTGACATGGTTGTTGTACTGACAAATTTGTCACACATGCAAGGTGTTACAATTGAAGAATGTATCGATAGTGCTTATAAAGTTATTAGCAAAAGAACAGGTAAAATGATTAACGGAACATTTGTAAAAGATGAATAATTACGTAGTAAAGACTAAAGATAAAATCGTAGAACAAGTTATCGAAAAAATAGATCAACGTAGTCTGGTTGGTCAAAAGAAATACGGTGCTATGATGATGGAAGAAGTTGAAGGTAAAGACAAAGATCTTAATGACTTTCTAACTGATGTACAAGAAGAAATAATGGATGCGTTATTATACATACAAGCAGCAAGGCATTGCTTACGTGATGAGGTTGAAGAGTGTATGATAAACAGAATGAATGTAATAGGCCAAAACGGTAATGACGGTTTACATTATGAAGAAGAAGAATTATAAAAGAAAACGTGGACCAGTACAAGCAAAGAAGGTAACATATGATGGTATCAAATTTGCTTCTGGTCTTGAGCGTTATATGTACATGGCTTTAAAAAAAGCAAAAATCAAAGCTAAATACGAAGGCAAAACATTTGAAATAGTATCTGGCTTTGATTTTATAAATCCTTGTTATGCAAGAACAGCTAATGGTAAAGGAGAGTTTAAACAACGTGGTGGTAAAAAAATACTACCAATTAAATACACTCCTGATTTTATTGGTAAAAACTTTATAATTGAATGTAAGGGTAGAGCTAATGAATCATTTCCTTTACGTTGGAAACTATTTAAAAAACATTTAGTAGATAATAAATTATATCCAAGATTATATAAACCACAAAATCAAAAAGAATGCGACAGAACAATAGAGTTAATCCTAAGCTCGCAAAAGTAATAGCTAGGAAAAAATATGCTGAGCGACAAATTGACAAGTGGGTTAAGTGGTCTTGGCAGCAACGAGGAAGAGTTAAATATAAAGAACTGGTCAAATATCAAGATCAGTATAATATAAAAGTTTATGGATAATAAAGAAAAATGGAACTGGTCTTTATCAATAGGTTTTTATCCAGGTATATTATTTGGTATAAGAGCTTATGAAGAACAAAATCAATTAACATATGTGTTATATCTACCTTTTGTAGATATAGCATTTGAAATACCTTATTAATATGAGTTTATTTAAAGAAAGAATACCTTACAAACCTTTTGAATACCCTATATATTATACAGAAGGTTGGTTAAAGCAAGCTCAAGCATTTTGGTTACACACAGAAATACCTATGTCAGGTGATGTAAAAGACTGGAATGAAAAGCTTACTGATCCAGAGAAAAATTTAGTAGGTAATATACTATTAGGTTTTGCTCAAACAGAATGTGCGGTATCAGATTACTGGACACAAAAAGTCGTATCATGGTTTCCAAAACACGAAGTGCAACAGATGGCTATGATGTTCGGCTCACAAGAAACAATACACGCTGTTGCATACAGTTATTTAAATGAAACACTTGGACTTGAAGACTTTGAAGCGTTTCTTCACGAACCGG
>WLWG01002973.1_pt1 | contig 12083 bp, 5 predicted proteins | sample 6712871 | NCBI WGS metagenome assembly WLWG01 (sample SAMN12718693, study PRJNA515312) | sponge metagenome | isolation source: marine sponge | host: Mycale hentscheli | place: New Zealand: South Island, Marlborough, Capsize Point | collected 2003-05-01 | reverse complement strand
TCATAGCCAATTTACCTCCAGCAATTCTTGAAGCTGCTAAGGGAAGAAAGGGCTATCCGCTAGATCCAGATAAAACTTTAGTCTATCATTATAAGAAAGACGATTGGCAGACTTGGGCATATCCTATGATATATGCTATTATGGATGATATTACAGTAATCGAAAAATTAAAGCTTGCAGATATTGCTGCTCTTGATGGTGCAATATCAAATATTAGAATTTTCAAGTTGGGTAGTCTAGAACATAAGATTGCTCCTACAAAAGCCGCCACAGCAAAACTGGCACAAATTTTAGGCAATAATGTTGGTGGTGGAACAATGGATCTCGTTTGGGGTCCGGATATTGAATTGCTAGAAAGCAAAACGAATGTACATAATTTTTTGGGTGAAGGTAAGTATACCCCTCATCTTAATAGCATTTATGCTGGATTAGGCATACCTCCTACGTTAACAGGCACATTTGGGGCAGCGGGAACTACAAATAATTTTATATCATTAAAAACTCTTACCCAAAGATTACAGTATGGTAGAGATATGCTGACTGCTTTTTGGGAAAAAGAAATGTTAGCAGTACAGAAAGCTATGGGGTTTAGATTTGCTGCTTCTATAGAATTTGACAGAATGGACTTAAGTAATGAGGACGCAGAAAAAGCCCTCTTAATACAGCTTGCTGATAGAAATCTAATTAGCGACGAATTACTACAAAGTAAATTTGGTTTCGATCCCGATATGGAAAAGACTAGACTAAACAGAGAAAACAGAGACAGAAAATCAAAACGAATGATAGATAAATCTGGGCCTTTCCATGACCCTCAGTTTGAAAATGCTTTAAAGAAACTATCTTTACAATTAGGTGTTGTCACTCCTTCCCAAGTGGGTTTGGATTTACCAGAGAAATTAGACTCGGAAACAACGCCCATGGAATTAAAGTCGAAAAAGCCATCAACGAAGTTGGCTAACGATTCTAAAGAATCGTTGCCTGGAGTACCGGGAGAAGGAAGACCCAAATTATCTAAAGACACAAAAAAACGAAAAGAGAGAACTTTTAAACCGCAGACCGGAGCAAAAATTACAATATGGGCAGCGGAAGCTCAAGATGAAATCGCGGAAATAATTAATCCAATTATGCTGAGTTTTTACAGCAAGAAAAATTTGAGAAGTTTATCCAAGGCCGAACACAAAGAATTAGACAAATTAAAAACCCAGATATTATTCTCTGTTAAGCCAGAATCCAATATAAACAAAGACTTAGTTCAGACAACACTTGCACAAATAAATAATAAACCAAATACCGAAATGTACAAAAAATTCAATAATTGGCTAAAAGATGTCAGACATCAAATAGGTAAGGAATTAACTTCAGAATCTTTAAAATATATAAAATCTTCTTTTTACTCTTTGGTGTATGAACACGTATATCCACAAAAGGTACGATAAAATATGAATAATCTAAAAATTTATGATGTTGAAATTGCTGATGGCATAGCAGACGTTATTAAGAGTAATGCGTCTATTTCTTATGCTGCCCAGGCAGTACCTTGTTCTAAGGACAACATCTTTTCATCTTCTGAGAAAGAATATAAAACTTTAGCATCTTATAAAGACGAAGACTTATACTATGTTCAGTCTATACTAGTAACCTCTAATTGGAACAGAAATGACGATATTTTTGAAGAAAAAGAAATCTGGAGAGCAAAGAATACTCCAGAGGATAAACCTACTAATTTAGAGCATGATGAAAATACAATCATTGGCCATATTATCTCTAACTGGCCAATTACTGAAGAAGGTATATTAATTGATAAAGATACTCCTGAGGACAACTTACCTAAAAAGTATCATATATTAACTGGCTCAGTAATTTATAGGGCTTTTTCAGATCCTAAATTAAAATTAAGAGCAGAACAATTAATACATGAGATTGAAAATGGCGAAAAATACGTTAGTATGGAATGTATGTTTAGTGGCTTTGATTATGGTCTTTTAAACAAACAGACTAATGCTTACGAGATTTTACCCCGTAGTGAAACTACTGCTTATTTGACTAAACATCTTAGAGCATATGGAGGTACGGGAGAACACGAGGATTACAAAATTGGTAGAGTTTTAAGACAAATAGTATTTAGCGGTAAAGGATTTGTGGCTAAACCTGCTAATCCAGAAAGCGTTATACTGACAATGAAGACAGAATCTACAGATAATGAATTAAAAAATATTAACAATTTCACAGAATTAGGTGTAACTACACTTAAGTCAAGCTTTAACTCGGAGGTTGAACCCATGAACTTAGATAAAGACGTATCAGAAATTAAAAATCAGATTGAAAGCATTGCTAAATCTTCTGAATCTATCCAAGATAGTTTCAGCAAGACCGCTTCAGATCTAGAAAAACAGTACTCTGAATTATCCGAAGCTCTTACTGCAAGCAAATCTGATTCTGAAGCCAAGGCTGATCAGATCTCTAAGCTTGATGAAGAGTTAAAGGCCAAATCAGAAGAAACTGAAACCAAGAATACTGAACTTAGTACTGCTTTAGAGACTATCGCTTCTCATGAAGAAACGATCAAAGCTCACGAAGAAAAAATTGCATCATTAACAGAATCTATTGCTAGTTCTGATTCTATCATCGCTGAATACAAGATGAAAGAAGAAGAGATGGAGAAAAAAGAAAAGTTAATGAAGAGAAAAGCTCAATTGTTAGAATCTGGAGTCGATGCTGATTCCGCAGAAGCTACTCTTGAAAAATTTGAATCACTCGACGACGAAACTTTTGATGCCATGACTGAAGTTTTGGCTGGTATGAAGCCTGTTAAAAAAGAAGAGGCGACGGATCCAGATAAAATGAAGAAGATGGTAAGCAAACCTAAAGACGATGAAGCTGAAAGTAAATCACCACGTAGGATGAGTCCTGCCGTAGGTGAAGAAACTGAAGCTACATCAGAAGAACAAGAAGCAGAAGAATCAGAAGAAACATCTGCTGAGATTCTTGATAGTGTCGAAGTTGAAGAAGAAGTAAATCTCAGTGTAGGTGAAGAAGCTGAAGATTCAGTAGAAAGCACTCGCGCTGCTCTTGTTGATTTTGTTAATTCCAGACTCAGTACAAAAAACTAACTTTTTAAAGGGAGAAATACACATGGCTCTTAAACCAGATAGAATTGAATCTCACACAGACATCTCTTTCTTCATGAATGCAGTTGCTGAGCGAGGTGTCGTTGTTGTTGCTGCTACTGGCACAGCATCTAGTAATGTTGGCGCATCTATGGATGACGCTGGCGCACTTGCTGAAGTTGCTGCTACAGCAACTAGTAGAAATCCTCTTGGTGTTCTACTGAACGATGTGAAAGATTACGATCTTACCAAACAGCATATTAATTGGTATAAAGACGAAGTACAAAAGGGTGGTAAAGTCACCTTGCTTCGCCAAGGTCAAGTTACTACAGACCAACTTGTAAGTGGTGACGCTCCTAAAGCTGGTATGCCTGCTCATTTAGCTGATAACGGAGAACTTACCGTTACAACTACAAATGCTAAAGTAGGTCAGTTTTTAGGCGGCAAAGATGCCGATGGTTTCGTCAAAGTAGACATCAACATTTCTTGAACATAAAACAAAGGGAGAATAATAATGGCAGATACTTTTAAACCAACACCGGAAATCACAGATCTTCTGGTAAAGTCTGGATCAGCAGACAGAGAAGTTGCTTTGGCGGCGAACAAAGAGTTTGCAAAAGCTTTAGAGCTTCCACTGAGACAAGGTCTTATGAGTGGCAACATTCTAGACAATATTTTTGAGTCAGTTCAGCTAGCTCCTGGAGCTACTCCTGAATTTCCTCTTGATTTCCTTGCACCTGGCACCGAAAGAGATTTCGTTGCTTATACTATTCCTAATCATGGATATATTCCAGAGCGTCACGTCGAAAGTGATTACGTCATGGTTCCAACTTATGACGTAGGAGCTTCAATCGACTACCTCTTAAAGTATGCTCGTGATGCTAGATGGGACGTAGTTGGTCGAGCTATGGAAGTCCTCGAAGGTTCCTTTGTTAAGAAGATGAATGATGATGGATGGCATACTCTTCTTGCTGCTGGTGTTGACCGTAACATCGTTGTCTTCGACAGTGATGCTGCTGCTAACCAGTTTACTAAGAGACTTGTCAGCCTTATGAAAACCGTTATGCGTCGTAATGGTGGTGGTAACAGTTCTTCAGCTAATAGAGGCGCTCTTACTGATCTCTATGTTTCTCCAGAAGCTATGGAAGACATCAGAAATTGGGGTGTCGATATTGTTGATGAAGTCACTAGAAGAGAGATTTATACAGCTGCTGATGGCGCTGTTAACAGAATCTTTGGTGTTAATCTCCATGACAGAGATGAGCTTGGTGTTGGCCAAGAATACCAAAACTTCTATGGTGGCGCTAGTGCCTTAAATCAAACTGTTCCTGGTAGCAAATCTGAAATTGTTGTGGGTCTTGACCTACGCAAAAGAGATAGCTTTATCATGCCAGTTCGACAAGAAGTTCAAATCTTCGAAGACGATAGCTTACATCGTCAAAAGAGAGCAGGCTTCTACGGATGGGCAGAACTTGGTTTTGCTGTGCTAGACAACAGAAGAGTTCTTCTTGGTGCTGTCTAATTTCTGGCGATATCTTTATCACTAATAGAAAGCCGCCTCTCGCTGGGGCGGCTTTTTTTATTAAATTATTGCGGTAGAAGTATAAGTATACTAAGGTGTATACTATTATATCCACAGGCCTTTTGATGAAAGATATGCCATATGAGCGCTGGTAACTATGACTTCAAGATAGAACAAGGAACTTCATTCAGGATGTCTTTGGTTTATAAAGACGCCAATGGAGATCCTATAGATATTACTAATTGGTGCGCCAGATTGACCTGGAAGACAAGCTCCAATACCACTCAGATTTTTACCACAGAAAATACAGATCTAAATGCTTACAAGTTTGAAATTGTTGGAGCAGCAGGTAGAATTAATTTCTTGCTCCCTGCCTCTACAACTAATTCTTATGATTTTAATACAGCTAAATATGATTTAGAGCTACAAGCAGATTATGATCATTATGCTGGAGGAGGAGGAAAGTATACTGTTCGTATTATGTTTGGAACAGTAAATATTATCAAGAGAAACAGCAAGTCTGGAACAGCTTTGGAGTGCCAACCATGAGTGATTTTACTGTAGAAGTTGTTGACACCAATAACCTTTTAGAAATAGAAACAAGTACAGCTGTAACTCATGGAGATGGAATTAGTATAGTTGAGCTTGAAACAACTACGGCAGATGTTATAGAGATAACTACAGGTGTTTTTAGTTCTAGTGGTTCTGGTGGTTCTTCTAATGCTTCAGAAATTGTTGGATTAACCTCTTTTATTAATAATGTGATAGATAATGCAACTATTGATTGTGGAACACCTTAGCACTAAACGGAAATAAAAACGGAGAAACATAATGCCGGTTAATACAAGACTTCAAATCAGAAGAGGCACTCACTCCGAATGGGTAGTTGCCAATCCTGTTTTGCATTATGGTGAGATGGCTTGGGAAAGTGATACTGGTAGGATTAAGATAGGTCCTACGGGAGATCTAAATTGGCAGGCTATACCTTATTCTTTTGCTACTCTCGAAGACCCTTCTAATGCTGGCTCTTTAAATAGCTTTTTAAGTCAATCTGGAATTTCGCTTACTGGAGTTACGGGTGTCTATGGACATGTTACAGGAATACAGATAGATAGTAAATTATCTCCAGGTACAGATATAGGTTTATCTACTGATGGAAATGGCTCTATAGTTATTAGCTATACAGGAGATGCCAGCTTAAATTTCCAAGATAGAGAACAAGTAGAAACTATCCAAGATATTGTAGGAAGTGGAGACCATACTTCTACAGGATTTATTCGACAGGTTTCTGGTATAAATATAGTTTATGATGATAATGGCTCTAATGGAAGTGGTACTCTTACTTTCGCTTTAAATGAATTAGTTGGTGAGAGTGGTGTTGTTACTAGCTACAATAATGATTCTTGGAAAATAGCTGCTAATTTAACATCTGGTAGTGGTATTGAAATAACAGATGTTGCAGGATCCAAGAGAATTACTGCTACAGGTCTTGCTCTTGAAAGTCATAATCACAATATTAATGATATTAATGGATTTAGTTCTGTAGATGTAACAGACAATAGTATTAGCGGTATTAATAATTTAATCGCTAGTGGAACTGGCGTTTTTGATGTATTAGAAATTAATGGCTCAAACGGGTTTGTTTTTCCTAATACAGACGGAAATAATGATCAGATACTGGTTACAGACGGCAACGGCGCTGTGTCTTGGCAAGACCAGCCATTAAATCATCCTGTTATAGATAACGCTCTTGGGAATACAGATAATGATAATAGAGATTATGTGCAGAATATATCTTTTGACCAATATGGTCATGTTACAGGTATTTCTATTGGTACAGAAACTGTTGTAGACCATTCTGTTACTGGTGTTGTTTTTAATAGTGGTAATAACGATCTGGTTTTACATAAGAGTGACGGAGCTAGCATAACAGGTAATTTATCAGGAGTTTTAGTTTCCGGCACTTCCTACCATTCTAGCATATCCAATGCAGCAAACGACTCAACTAACGAGAATAGATATTATATACAGAGTATATTACTAGATGAATATGGACATATTACAGGATCTATACAAACAGCTCAAGAAACCGGGGTTGAAAGGTACTATCCTGGTACAGGGCTTACTGTAAATACTACAACACAAACTTTTCATATTACAGGAGTAGCTACAGACTTATTACAAGGAAGTATACAAAATAGCCAATTAGCTAATTCTGGTATTACTGTTAGTGGGGGTGTAGGTTTACAAAATGGTGGATTTGCAGCTCTAGGAGAGACTGTTACTTTAGACGTAGATAATTCTGTGGTGGTTACAGGTAATACTTATCAGTATCCTCCTTGGTTAACGGATATAAATGCTGATATTATCACTGCTGGGGTTATCGCTGCTGATAGACTTCCTTCTTATGTCGATGATGTCATAGAAACAGGAACATTCAGTCAGCTACCCGTTGCTGGTACTGGAGGCAAGATATATGTGACTCTAGATACTAATTTTATATACAGGTGGGGAGGATCTTCATATATACAGATTAAAGATGGAGATAATAATTATGCTACAGGCTTGATATGGGATTCTGGTGCTGGTAATTTATCCATACAAATGTTTGGCAAACCTGATATAACAGAAAATTTAGACGGAAGATATTTACAGTCCTTTACAGAAACTGATCCTACAGTAAGTGGCTATATTAAAGCAATAACAACAGGACAAATAGATAGTTGGGATTTATCTTATTCTACATTACAATCAGCTTCTGGAAACTGGAACACATCATACTCTTGGGTTACTGGAAACAGTGGATTAGTTGTATCTAGTGGAGATAATATAAGTCTTCTAGTGAATGATTCAGGATATGCTACCACAGGAGAGCTAGTTTCTACTTCTGGTCACTTACAGACTCAGATCGATAGTTTGCCTGATGATAATACTTTTATTAGTAGTATTAATTATAGCACTACAGAAAGAGATCTGGTAGTTACAAGAAATGATGGAGTTCTCTTTACCGGCAATCTTGATATTGTAATGCATAGTGGTGATAATGTTAGTCTTTTAACTAACGACGCAAACTATATAGATGGTTCTGGTATAAATAACTTTATCCCTGTGTTTAGCGGTGTTGATACTATTACGCATAGTATTATACATCAAAGTGGAGATCGCATTGGTATCGGAACGACCAATCCTGCTACAGCAGTTCATATTGTAGCTCCTGTTGGTAATGAAGGAACTGTATTATCTAGAACTCTTGACGACACTAGTTTTGCTGGACATCTGATTCGTGATATTGATGATAGGAATGTTGCTAGTTTTCAATATTGCAACAGTGGGGTCTCTCAGACAGACTTACGGAATCACCTATTGATAGGCTCTAGAGAATCTGGTATTCCTGTGAAGTTCTATCAAGGTAGAGATGCTGGTCAGTTAGCATTTCAACAAGATAATGAAAGAATAATTTTTGATGTTGATGGTAATACCACATTAACAGCAGCGTCTGGTCAATTTGTTAATGTCAGTGGTAATACAGTACGTTTGATAGATCAATACAGTCAATTAGAACAAAGAACAACCGATCCAACAAAAGCTGCATATCATTATTTTTATAGCGATGATTTACTGCAAGGGGGATTGTTAGCATACGGAACAGGATACGATGCTGGTAGTATCATGGATATGCCTTCGGGTAGTCTTCATTTACTTAGTAATTACGAAGCTCTTGCTATATCTACCGTTGGAGTAGACAAGCCTATTGTTTTTGGTACTAATGCCAATTCTACTGGTGGCGAAAGAATGCGTATTGCTGGGGATGGTAAAGTTGGTATCGGCACATCAACTCCTTCTTACCAGTTAACAGTCAAAGACAGCAGTATATTAGGAGGAATATTAGTATCAGGAGCAACTAGTCCAGGCGTAACTATAGTTGATTCTACCGATAACAGTTCACATGGAATTTTTGGAAGTGATAATGGTAAATTATTAATAGGTTCAGATTTAAATGCCATTGCTTCTAGTTCTTCTATTGATTTTTCGGTCAAAGACATCAATACAGTACAGGCTACTATTACAAGTTCTGGCGTCGGTATCGGAACAACATCTCCGCAATATAAATTACATGTACATGGTACTACATATATTCAATCTGGAATTATAAGTCCAACAGCAGCTTTTAGAACTGCCGATATTCCATTATCTGGTCCTCCTATTTATGATGGATTTATCGCATATCAAAATAGTGACTGTTGGGGTCTTGGCAATAATGCTAACGACGGCTTTGTATTTGAAAAAACAGATGGTAATCAAAATAATCCTGACGGAGGTATGTTCTTTAATGTCAGGGGTAGTGGTGGTATTTCCTCTACTGCTATGAGCATTAATGGGTCTAAGGAAATTTTTATTGGACAAACAGGAACATATATATCTCAAGGATATTCGTTAAATGTTAAAGGTAGCGCGACTTTAGATTCTATTAATATAAATGGTCAGTATACATTACCTACTGGAGATGGACTTACTGGTCACAGTTTAGTTACAGACGGTGCAGGAAATATTATATTTAGTGGAGTTTCTGCTGCTGGTGGTGATGGTAGTGTTAATACTATTTATAGTAATGGTGTTCAGGTTGGTGATGATGATATTGAAATATTAGATTTCTCTAGTAATTTCTCTGTAAGTGAAAATCCAAACGCCAAGATGAATATTAATCTAGCTGATATGATTACTGTCAGTGGTCTTACTATTAGTGGACTAAATCCTAGTGGGTATACTCTACCTGCTTCTGATGGTTCCAATCGTCAAGTATTAGCTACAGACGGTAGTGGAATCGTTTACTGGAGTGGTATTAGCGATATATTGTCTGGATTCAGTCAATACGAAATAGTTGCATCAACAAAAACAGATTTTAATGTTAATGGGGGTTTTACTGTTGGTAGTTTAGACGTATATTATAATGGTCTTAAACTTCTCAATGGTGATGATTATGTAGAGGTTGATGGAACTGGATTTAGATTGTCTTCTGCTGCTGGCTTTAATGATGTTATAGAATGGGAAGGTCACAGAACAGCTCCTGAATATGTTACGCTAGGAAATCCTGGAAGTAATAGATTGGTTACTTCTGACGGATCTTCTACTACAATTAATGGTCAGTCAGATTTAATTTTTGATGGTAGTGGTTTAGGTCTAGGTACTACTTCTCCATCTCCTTCTGGTGGCGAAAATTCTCTACATATACACTCTAACATATATCCAGAAATTAAACTTACTAATACCGATACAAATACTACATCTTCTGATGGAACATCAATATTAGTTGATCAAAATAGAAATCTCAGAGTAGTTAATTTCGAACAAAGTCTTACAAAGTTATATAACACTAAATCAAACGGCTCAGTTCTAGAAACTTTAAGGCTTGGATCTACTCAATCATTATTCAATCCTGCTGGTGATGAGAATCTAGACTTTTTAGTAAGTGGTAGCGGCTCCTCTAATTTAATCTTTGCAGATTCTTCTACTAATAGAGTAGGCATAGGAAATAATAGTCCTACTACTAAGCTTGATGTTTCTGGCGTTATTACTGCTAGTGGTGGAGATTCTACACAATGGAACATTTCTTACTCTACTCTAACTGGAAGTTCTGGAACTTGGAATCAGACAGCTGATACCGTTCAAGACAAGTCTGCTAGTTGGGACATTTCTTATGTGTGGGTAACTGGAAATAGTGGTAATCTTGTATATACCAATCAAACATATGAAAATCCTTCTTGGTTGACTTCGGTTAATGCAAATATTATCAGTGGAGTTATTTCTGCAAGTAATCTTCCTTCTTATGTAGATGATGTTCTTGAATATGCCAGTACAGGTAATTTTCCTGGCTCTGCTGCAAGCGGTATTATATATGTTGCTCTAGATACTAATAAGGTTTACAGATGGAGTGGTAGTACATATATAGAGATTAGTAGCGATACTAATAATTTTGTGGATGGAGCTGCTTTTAATACTACTGACGGAAATCTTGCTTTAACCAGAGGTTCTTTAAGTGCTATAGTAGTTAATTTAGATGGTAGATATACAAGAGGAAGCGGCACAACGAATTATCTTGCTAAATGGACTTCAAGTCAAAACATATCAAGTGGAATTATTTATGATGATGGGACTAATATTGGTATAGGTACAGCTTCTCCTAATTATAAATTAGATGTTGCGGGTAGTGGTAGTTTTAATAGTTTAAATATCAATGACGCATTTACTTTCCCAACTAGTGACGGTACGGAAGGTCAATCTCTTGTTAGTGATGGTGCTGGTACTGTGGTCTGGTCAGGCATAGACACTAATAACTATGTGACCGGTGTGGCTTTTGATGCTGCCACAGAAGTTTTAACTCTTAATAGATTAGATTTGTCTGATCTTACAACCTCTTCATTTAGTGGAGTATACCTTAAAGAACTTTCACAAGATTCTTCTCCCCAGCTAGGAGGTAGTTTAGATCTTGATAGTAACGACATAACTGGAAATGGCAATATTGATATTAATGGAGATCTGACTACTAATGGTAATAATGTAGATATTGGTAGTACAGCATATGGTTTACAGGTGTCAAGCTCTGCTGCAACGTTAGGGAGCAATAGGCTGCAGCTTTTGTCTAGTGAAACTGTATTCAATCAAGCTGGTGCTAATTATGACTTTAGGGTTGAGGGAACAGGTCAGAGTCATCTATTATTTATAGATTCTTCTAAAGACAGTGTTGGTATAGCTACCGAATATCCTACATCTAAACTTACTATTGGTAGTGGTTATCTGGATGATGGTGGAATATGTATAGATATGGGAGGCTCCACTAAGCCATCATTTTTAGCTAGAAAAGAAAATGGAGATCCTGTCTTTTCAATTTTGCCATATAACAGCCAAGTTTATATGTCTGTTGGAACTTATTTCAATGGAACTAGTTGGGTTCATGCTAGTGATGATTCTAATAGTTCAATATTTACAATAGATCCTCCTAATGGGGTACTATGGTATTCTAGTAATAGTCCTACTAGTATTAGTAATGTAGCTAGTGCAGTAAACTTATGGGATGCTCACGGAAGATGGACAGCAGAAGTTACAGGAACAGTTATAGGTCCTGTTACTGGTCCTGTTAGTGGTACAGTTTGTCCTGGTGGCGCTTATTGTTTCCCTAATGTTGATGGAGCATACGGCCAGGTTCTGGTAGCATCTGGTGATGGTACAGTTCATTGGGAGGATCAATCAGGTACTGGTGGTGGCGGAACAAGTAATTTAATCAGACAATCTTATACTCCTACTACAAGCACTAGTTCATTTACTGTAACTAATGGATATACAGTAGGTAGTGTAAATGTTTATAAAAATGGAGTTAAGCTTTTTGAAGGACCAACTTATGACTATACTGCTACTAATGGAACTGTATTTAATCTGACCCCTCCTGCTGCTAGCGGAGA
>WLWG01002971.1_pt1 | contig 12085 bp, 22 predicted proteins | sample 6712871 | NCBI WGS metagenome assembly WLWG01 (sample SAMN12718693, study PRJNA515312) | sponge metagenome | isolation source: marine sponge | host: Mycale hentscheli | place: New Zealand: South Island, Marlborough, Capsize Point | collected 2003-05-01 | reverse complement strand
GGTGGATATGATGAGTTACGTAAGAAGTTAACTGTTCATAACACATGGGAGAAGATCCAATGGTGGTTAGTAACAGCCTTTCATTTCTTCCATTGCCAAAACACTTATCGTACACGTATCAACGCTCGTAACGCTTGTGCAGCAAAAGCAGCTGTGCAGTACCTAAGTGGAAAGGGTAAAGATGTTAGTTAAAGATATCAGACATGTCTTTGCTAAGAAGTTACAGTACAAAGAATTCAAAGGAGACACCATAGATATTAATGGTGTATCCTTTCTTTGTGACGAGAGAACTATCTTTGGAAAGAGAAATGAAGAGTATATCAATGCAGAGATTGCTTGGTATGAATCTGAAGATTGTAATGTGAATAAGCTATTTGAAATATATGGTAAAGAGGTAAAGATCTGGAAAGATATCTGTGACGACAATGGGTTTGTTAACTCACAGTACGGTTACTTAGTCTTTTCTGAACACAACCACGACCAATATAATAACTGCTTCAATGCATTAGTAAACAATCCCGACACCCGACAAGCTGTAATGATATATCAATCTCCCGACATGCACTATCGTTCTACTGATAACGGTAGAAAAGATTTTACATGTACCAACACAGTTCACTACTATATTAATGGCGACTGGTTAGATGTTGTAGTTCAAATGAGATCTAATGATGCTGTATTCGGATATAATAATGACTATGCTTGGCAACGATATGTTCAGCAATGTCTATTAGAGAATATCAATGAATACAGATTTGAAAACGATCAAGAAGAACTAGAGCTTGGTACCATAAGATGGCAAGTTGGATCATTACATGTCTACAAAAGACATTTTCATTTAATAGAAGAATACGTGAAAGGTATGGAATAATGAGTAGTAAAGATAGAAGAGATGCTATTAAGTATCAGAATGTACAGTCAAGATCAGGTTCTAAGATTCCCTCAATGGCTGAAGCATTAGCAGCAGTCACTAAAAAGAGAGAAGAAGATAAGAAACCTAAAGTCAAATGATTAAGATATCAGCAGAAGCAAGATGTCCTATCGGATTCTATGAGGAGTATAAGAAGATGTTAAGAACTACTTTAGAGAAACATACTAAAGCAGAGCTAATAGCAGAGCTAGAAACCTACAAGATCTACACTACGTTAAGAGCTAGGAAGTCTACACTCATTGAGTTATTAGCAGAGAAGATTGAAGATGCACAGATGAAGAACATAGTTGAAGCTACTAAGGTTAATAAGCCTGAAGCTGGTGACTACATAGGTTCTGCATTCATTATGTTTCTAACTGGTGTACTAATTGTATACCTATGGGAGCAAGATGTATCATTCGCAGAAATGTTTGGTGTATTATTAACAGGTCTATTCACTATAGGTGGAGTGATCGCTATATTTGCAGCCGTGAAAGGAAAGTAAATGTTTTTTAAATCATGTGATAAGCCTGAAGAGTCTAGAACAGATGGATATGTATTCTCTGTTATATCTAAAGACGATCCAGGTCTAGTAGCTTTAAGAGCAGAAGTTAAGAGACACAACAAGACATCCCGTAAGTTATTAAGAGAATACTGGGAGTCAAGAGGCGAAATGCCTGCTGTCTGTGATGGTTGTTATTCTATTCAAAGAGTATCTATCATGGCTAGAGGTGCAAGAGCTAAATGGGCTAAGAAAGATGGATTGTATCCTAGATCTTATGACTCATCTCTTCCACATAAATATGCAGAGTACTTTGATGTCTATAGAAATATAGATAGTTATGCTATGTATAACTTTAGAAGAGAGCAATCTGAAGGATTTAGTCTTCACCAGCTTAAGAAGTTAGACGATGCAGCATATGCTATATCTAATGTAAGATGGGAGCAAGTCCATAAGTTAATGAAAGCTGAGCTATTCGAAAGCCAGTGGGATGCTCTACAATACTTAAAAGAGAAATAAGTAACAGCGGTAATAGTAACGGTCCGCAGGAAGTATCACGTTCTATGTCAGATATAATATTAGTAATAGCCTGTTGTCTGTTCCTAGCAGCAGTATACAGGTATTACGACAGATAGAAAGTAAAGCAAATGATTAGTAAAGAAACTATGAATACAATAGCTGAAGCTCATTATGAAGACTTCAAAGAAGAGATCATGGATCTAACTTGTCTACCAGGTACTCAGATCGCTGAAAGAATCTTTGAGATCACTAATGGTATAGTGAATGATCAACATAACGATGAAGCATTTGATATCGGTAGAGATATACTAGAAATAATGGAATGCAAATGGGTTCATGAGCAGTTCAATAATATATCAGGATTCAATACTCCTGAGTTCTTATCTAAGTATGAGACTAAGACAGTAGCAGATCTAAGAGTTAAAATGCATGGTAATAACGAGTATGCTAGAGGCTTCGAAGATGCAGCTAAAACTTGGGAAAGACAATTCGCTAACATGTCTGCCTATGAGTTTTCAGAGTGGAAACTAAAGCATAGAGATATTCAAGATCCTACTCCTGAAGAAGAGTTCGCTTGGAAAGAAATGGAAAAGGCTATCAAAAGAGGTGACAAATGATAATCAATAACAAATTTGTAAACTCAAAAGGTAAATCGTTTGCAATTCCATACAAAATGATAAGAAAACTAAATGGTGGAGACTTATCATTCTCTGAAAACTTCCAAAGACTTGGCATGGAATATGGATCAGATCCTGCTGATTGGATTGAAGATGAGAAATCAATTCAAGATAGAGCAGAGGATCAATCATGATACAATTCATCTACAAAGTCTATATCCCTGAATCAGTATCTGAAACTGTAAAGATTAAAGTTAGAAGAAGACTAACTAACTTCTTTACTGGTTATACTATGTATGAAACTACAGGTGCTTGGAAAGGCTTATACGAATCAACTGAAGTATATGAAATCATCTCTGATGAACGTATCATGTATGTCTTTGAGTCTATTAAAGCAGACTTAATGGAAGATGGTGAAGAGTCAGTATTAATAACTATGGACACAATCACAGTATTGTAGAAAGGACTACTATGTCAGAGCCACTAATAAATGAAGATTGGTTACAATCAGTTAATGACGAGATCGATGAGCAAATTCAAATGGCTGTTGATAACGTTGTTGGTGACATTGAATACCACGCAAGAGAATGTGTTAAGGACCAGATTGATAACTGTATAGACAATATCAGAATGGAAACATGTTTAAACTTCGCAGGTAATGATGAAGTTAAATCAAAGATTAGAGAAAAGATCAGAGATAGTCTTCTCAGATCTCATAATTTTGATTGTGACTACTAGAGACGCTGCACAAGAAGTGCTTAAATCCTATTGGAAGTCTATTGAGGCTTTCGATAGGAAATACAGTGAAACCGGTAATATTAACTATTTAATTCAAATGACTCATCTTAAGAAGATGTGCATGGAAGTAATGGGAAGGGTAAAAGATGGCGAAAGTGACAGCTACACAGATCCTAAAGGACGCTGCTGAATTAAAAGAGCAGAAATCAAAAGATTACCAAGGTGGTAAGTGGACAGAAGCAGACTACTTTCCTTTCGGTGATGAATCATATATGCACATGATACATACTAAGTATCTACGCATGAGAAACATAATGGAAACAAAGAATCCTAACTTTGAATCATTAGAAGATACATTAATCGATATGATTAACTATTGTGCTATGTATGCAGCACACTTAGAGAACTCTAAAATGGATGGTGAGACCGCTGATGCGCCCAAAAAGAAAGATCTATTCACATTCAATGGTAAGGGCGAGAAAGTATTTCATCACGCTGACAAACCTTGGGCGAATGATCTAGTAAACAATAACAACTTAAGTCAGAGAGATCTTGACGTAGCGAGGCAATTATGGGAAATCCAGAAGGAGAGAACATAGAAGTAGTCTATAATGAAGAAGGTGAATATCTTATTAAATTAGGAGATAACGCTATTCAATTAGACTCATCAGAAGCAGAACAGTTATTGCTAGATTTAGCAACAGCTATGAAAGCTACTTATTATAAGAAACAAGCAGAAGGAAAGTTACTATAATGGATTATAACTTACCAGAAGACATCGTTGATATGCATCGTAAGTTCGGTGTAAATGAATGGGTAGCTAAACAGGTTGAGGAGAAGAACTATGAAGCTCTTAGGAAGTTCCTACGTTTCAGACTTAATTTCCTCGAAGAGGAACTCATTGAAACTAATGGTGCATTTAGCAAAGCCGATCCTGAAGAGGTGGTTGATGGACTTATTGATCTTATTGTTGTTGCGCTTGGGACGCTTGATGCGTTCGGAGTGGACACTTTCAAAGCTTGGAATCAAGTTCATATGGCGAACATCAGTAAGGAAGTGGGTATTAAGGCAGATAGACCCAATCCTCTTGGACTACCTGACTTGGTCAAGCCCGTCGGTTGGGTCAAACCAGACCACGCTGGCAACCATGGTGTCCTCCCACTTTGCTTTAGAAAGTTCCAGAAATGACACACGTTGAACGTTTCGAAGAACAGATGAGTAAAATCATAGAGAAAGCAGTTGGAGAAGGAAGAGTACCTTCCGAATGTATCCAACTGGTTCCTATCGATGAAGACCATGCGATGAAAGTCGTAGTCTTCCACGAGGCATGAATAAAAAACCCCAGGACCTGTAATAGGTCTTGGGGTATTAGTTGGGTAACCGACATCTGGCATCTATTCTAAATCGATTCCAGCGGCTTTAATCCTTGCTTCTAATTCCTCATCAGTGAGGTCTTCAGCAGTGATTTCAGTATTAATTTGATCTACACGAGCTAGCTTAGGCTTCTCGAATTCTACTAATGACTTAGCTAAGTCAGCAGCAGTATCAAGATCATCATTCTCAAATGCTTTCATCATGAGAACTTTGAGCATCGCTTCAGCAGAGATTTCTACATCTTTTAGATCTTCTTTGTATTTAGCGAATTCAACAGCAGTTAACTTAAGTGCTGCTCTCGCTTCAGCATTAGCTTTGCGAGCAATTACAGAATTCTTTTGTGCCTCTCTGGCACTGTCTGAAGTCCACATAGGTTTCAGATTCTTTAAACTATTAGGGTGATTTGACATGTCAGGTCCTCCGTATTTCTTAAAGGGATATATACATGACACAAGGTTATACACAATGCAAAATGGGATTTTGCGATAATAAAATACATTGTACAAATGTTAATAATCCCAAAAGACGAGTTAAAATATGTGATAGCTGTAAAGAAATAACTAAAACAGTAAACAGATCACATTCTAACGACACAAAACGTGATTTCACATGCTACGTTAACTACATGGTCTCGAGAGCGAAAAGCCGTGGACGACATGAAGTCGCAATAACTGCTGACGACATATTTAATATATGGCCGAAATCTAACACATGTCCTATTATGAAAACTAATTTCGTATCTGGTGAACCTAGAGATAATTCTCCATCGCTAGACCGAATAGATAACTCAAAAGGATATATTGCTGGAAACATCCAAGTGATATCCGACATAGCAAATAAAATGAAAAGAAACGCTACAGAAGAGCAATTACAACTCTTTTGCAATTACTATAGAAAGTTAAAATAATGATTATAAAAATATTCGTTACGCACGACTTCATTAAGCAACGCGATGAACGTTCCAAGTTATATAATCCTGGAAAAAGATCGCAAAATCAACTACTTAAGGATATCGAATGTGAAATCCTTGAGCATCATTTAATCAATTCAAGGATATGGAAAGACGATGACCGATGGGAAATCGATGGACATGATCCAATATTAGGAGCAGTAGATGTTAAGTTTATTCAAAAGTATTACAACATTGATTGTAAAAAGTTCCTCTACCTCCTCAAGCAAAGAGGAATTACAAATGCCTTCGTCTTCGCCGAATGGACCAAAAGACCAACCGACATCCTCAAAGCCGGAGATGAAGTCGAAGTCAACACGCTCGGCTGGCTCCCGTACGAAGAAGCGATCAAAAAAGTCCAAGTCAGTGGATTCGGTGGATATTACATCGACGTTCGCAAAGCAACCCTCGAAATGGGTACGAAGTTTGGTGGATCCTTTCACGATGGACTCGTGGAATGAAGCGCCGTGTCCAAAGTGTAATAGAGTTTACACGTTTTCTTCGATCGACAGGTTTACTACTTGCCCTCCGTGCGCCAATCAGTACATGGAGCGAGTGGAAGACTAGATGTAAATGCTGGTCCTGCTATATGGGAAGAGGATATTAAATAGAAAGTTAATACAATGAAATATACACCACAACCAATAATATCATTAGAAGATATGCTAACAGGTAGAGGTATGACTCAAGACACTAGTAAATTTGGCCAAATGGCTGGAGAAGCCTCAACTGCTATATCTTTATTTAGAAACATAGGAGAATATGTAAAGATAGGGAAATTTCCTAAAGATACTAAATGTATTCTATGTGATAAGAAAGCTACTCAAGCTGAACATTTAGTTAACAAAGCTCATGGTGGAAACCATACAGACGCTAACGTTATACCTGTATGCTCAGACCATACAAAGAAATCTGGTAAGATCACATGGAAAGAGCATTATAAAGATCATCTTCCCCTAATAGAAAGTATTGCAGGGACTGATGATAGTAAAAGATTAAATCCGTTTCATGAAAGAAATAAAGCTGATGCTGAGGATTTACGTAATCTTATTAAGGATACAGTATTGAAATTTAGAAATGAAAGAGGATTAATATAATGCCGAGTATTGTACAAGCTATTAATGATTTCAAATTTACAGCTACTAAAGAAGACATATGGCAGTACGTTTTAGAAAGAGAAGCCATAAGAGGTGGTAAGAAAACTGAAGATTATATATTAAAGAATTCTAAATTTCTAAATATATATAGAGAGCATGATAAAGTATCTATAGTTATCAATGACTTAGCTAAAGATATCAAAAAGACAGATAACGCTTTATACGCTTACGTCTACATTGCAAGGTTAGTAAATCATCATGAGCATTTGCCTTGGTTATTTAAAGATGGATTCTCATGGTTAAGAAATCCTGAATCAATGCAAGAGAAAATGATAGAGTTTATAGCTTTAGGTAAAACTGTATGTAATCCTGGTGCATACCAAATCAATCCAAGAATAGGATTTAAGTATGACCATAGGAATATAAGAGATGCTATGACTTATGTTGTACCATCTAGATTACCTCACGTTGTTAAAGCATTTGCTTCTACTAACATAATAAGTGAAGCAGCAGATAAAGCTAATGAAGCATTTGGTGGATTTACTAATTTCTGGATGTTTCAAGCAGCTTTAGATATAGCTTGGTTAAGACCAGATCTAATGGATAGAAACTCTACTTGTTACTATGGTTCAGGCTCAAAGAATGCTATTATAGATCATTCAGAAATGCTAGAATTTGCTAACAAAAACAGATTAGATGGATGGAGAGAGTTTTATCCATTCGATATAGAAAACATGATGTGTGAATACCGTAAATATAGAATGAGACAAGCAAAAGGTATTCCAAATAATAGAAAGTATAAAAATGAGATTAGTATATGATATCGAGACTAATGGTCTTGATCCTGATAAAATCTGGTGCATGGTCGCACTAGATATAGACACAAATGTAGTATATAAGTTTAGTGATTATGATAGTACTCTGTTAGGTTCTAATGAAGCTATAGGCTTACTTAAGAAAGCAGATGTAGTTATTGGTCACAACATCATCAACTTCGATAACCGTATGGTTAAGAGGATTTGGGGATTAGACTTAAATAATACCGTCAAGAATTATGATACATTTGTTATGTCTCAAGTACTAAGATACAAGAGAAAACATAAGCATGGTCTTGCTGGTTGGGGTGAACACCTTGGGAATTCTAAGTGGAGTTTCGATGAGTGGGACAAATACTCAACCGACATGCTTAAATATTGTGTACAAGATGTGAAGGTAAATGCTGATATATTTCAAGCACTTATGAAGGAATATCAAGCCTTATACGCAAGGAATCCACTGATAAAGGAGGGTTTAAAAGTTGAACACGATACAGCGATTTTTAATGCTAATGTCCGTGATCGTGGTTGGAAGTTCGATTCAGTTAGGGCTCGTAATTCTCTTTACAAGATGCATACTCGCATGAATGAAATTGAGAAGATCATTGAGCCTGAATTAGGATATAGGAAGATCTATATAGATAAACTACCTAAGACTCCTAAGTTCACGAAGAATGGTAACTACTCAGCTACTACTGCAAGACTATTAAGCGAATACTTACATAGACCTGTTACCACAACCGACACACATGTTATGGCAGCAGGAACTGAATTCCAAAGATCTAAGTCTGAGAAAGTGACTATGGGTTCTATGGATTTAGTTAAAGAATGGTTGAAGTCTATTGGATGGAAGCCAGATGATTGGGTTGTCAAGAAGATCGGATTCGATTGGGTTAGACAATCACCTAAATTAACAACTACATCTCTTACAAAGTTAGGAGAGAAAGGATTATTGATAGATGAATATTATACTCTCAGGTCTCGTGCGGCTGTTATCCATGGTTGGATTGAAGCTAGTGTGGGTAACCGTATTCATGGGAACATGTGGACTATTGGTACTCCAACGTTCCGTGCAAGGCATGAAGTTATTGTTAACTTACCTGCAGTCACCGCTGCGTGGGGTAAAGAACTTCGTGAGCTATTCATTGCAGACGAAGGATCCGTTGTCGTCGGGGCAGATAGCTCTGGGAATCAGCTTCGTGGGCTTTGCCATTATGTCGCTAATGATAGTTTTACTAAAGAAGTTATCTTTGGAGACCAACATCAACGAAATGCTGATGCCATTGGATGTGACCGTCCAACAGCTAAATCCTATCTTTACGCTTATCTTTTCGGTGCTGGTGATGGGAAGTTGGGTCAAGTACTTACTGGAAAATCGAACGCGTCACTTGGTAGATCATCAAGGGAGAAATTTGCTGCATCAATTAAAGGATTGGGTGAATTGCGTGAGAAGCTTGCTGGGATATGGAAGAAAACTCATTACTCTCAAGGTGAAGGTTGGTTCCCTGCTATTGACGGGCGTCCTGTATTTTGTCCTGCAGAGCATCAGACTCTTAACTATCTTCTTCAAAGCATGGAAGGCATTAGCTGTAAAGCTGCTATCTCTTACGCTATGGAAAAGATTAAAGAAGAAGGCTTAAGAGCAGAACCACGTCTCTTTTATCACGACGAACAAGCTTGGACCGCTCATCCAGATGACGCCGACAGAGTTGGTGAAATCTTAAAAGAGAGTTTCAAAGAAGCACCGAAGATGTTCGGTATAACCTGTATGGATGGAGGAGACTATGTCAAAGGTTCAAGCTATGCTGACGTACATTAGATCTAACCCATTTGATGTCATTGTAATGTTAACTGGTATGTTCTCTGCAACAATAGTTGCCTTGAACTTCAGTGCATCACATCCATGGTTACATTGGGCCGCATTTCCAGTATACGTACTGAGTGCAAGTTGTGCAGTGTATGCAAATTATAAAAGAGAAATCTGGCCTATGGTTGGATTATTCGGATATTACATATTAATTGATTCCATTGGTGTATTCCGATGGTTTCCAAATTGAAAGGATTACTATGGCTAATTTAGCATTAGTAGATGCAGACTCTATATATTTTAGAGTCGCATACAAAACCAAAAAGAAAAATGAAATAAGAAAGAATATAGATATCATGATGAAGGAAATTGAAGGTCAATGCTTCATGCCTGATGAGATGAAAGTTGCTGTTAAAGGTATAGGTAACTTTCGTAAAGATATCTATCCTGATTATAAAGTAAATCGTAAAGCCTTAGAACCTGATATGAAAGAAGCTTTAACTTATGGTCATAACTATATGATCGAGAAGTGGAATGCTGTTCAGGCCGATGGTATGGAAGCAGATGATCTAGTTTCTATATGGGCTTATGAAGCAAGAGAAAATGAAGATGCTTATGTAGTTGTCGGTATAGATAAAGACTTAAAGCAAATTCCTGGTAACCATTATAACTTTGTAAAGAAAGAACATGTCTTCATAGATGATGACGAAGCTTACATGTTATTAATGATCCAAGCATTAACTGGTGATACATCAGATAATATACCTGGTATCAAAGGTGTAGGTCCTGTAAAAGCTAAGAAATTACTAGCTGGGAGACCGAAAGAGCGCCTCTGGGATAGGGTAAAAGCTGCTTGGCGTGCTAATGGTACTGGAGATCCTTCTATCTCTCTACGACTGCTTACAATGATTAAATCTTGGGAGGAATTCAATGAGATTTCAAACAAAACCACTGTCAGCAAACAAGATGTTCTACCGAAACAAGAACAAGACAGTTGAATATAGAGCATATCAAGATGAAATAAGAGATCAACTGATGGGAACTGAATGGGAATTTGGTTCCGATCAAGTTACATTTGAAGTCACAGCAGGGTTTAGTAATCGTGCTGCTGACTTAGATAACTGTATTAAACCATTCTTAGATACATATCAGAATATCTATAAAGAGTTTAATGACAATAAAGTATACAAGATTATACTCACAAAGGATATTGTCCAGAAAGGCGAAGAGTATTTAGATGTCAAGATATACGCAAACAAAGTGTCCTAGCTGCGATAGCTCAGACGCTTATACAATATATGAAGACGGGGGATATTGTTTCTCCTGTCAGTACACAACGAAAGAGAAAGTAGATGACATGGATTCAACTAGTACTACTGAACATGGGAATAACGTACCTAATTCAGACACACTCGATACAATTAATGGCTGCAAGCCTTATGCTATCAGCTCTCGTGGTATTTCCCTACAGACAGTCGAACACTTTGGTATTAAGATGGGATTTACTCAAGATGGGTTACCAGCTTCTCATTATTATCCTTATACTTCAGGGGGTAAGATAGTAGCCTATAAAGAAAGAAAACTTCCTAAAGAAGGATTCTATGCTCATGGTTCTATGAAGAACACTGAACTGTTCGGTCAATCTCAGTCTGCTGGAGGTAAAACTCTAGTTATAACTGAAGGTGAACTAGATGCGTGTTCTGTAGCTGAAGCATACATGTCTCACTACAAGAGAATGTTTCCTGTGGTATCCATTCCGTCTGCTACTGGTACTAAGACTCTACTAGAGCAACGTGACTGGATCACCAAGTTCGAGTCTGTTGTGTTACTATTCGACAACGATGAAGCTGGTCAGAAGGCAACTGAGACTGCAGCGAAGATCATCGGAGCAGGTAGAGTTAAGATAGGTGAACTACAAGAGAAAGATCCTAATGCTCAGCTAATGAAGCATGGAGCTCAATCTCTACTACAAGCTATATGGTCAGCTAAGACTTGGTCTCCAGCTGGTATAGTAGTAGGTGAAGAGATATGGGATCAGTTTAAAGATAGACAATCAACTGAATCTATCCCTTATCCTGATTGCTTAGATGGATTAAATAATAAACTAAAAGGAATTAGACATGGAGAAATTACTCTATTCACGTCCGGTACTGGGTCTGGTAAAAGTACTGTTATCAAAGAAATCATTCTGGACCTTCTCGACAAAACTGATGACAAGATTGGGCTTATCAGTCTTGAAGAATCAGTCGGAGATACAGCCGAAAAGTTTATCTCAATGGCTCTCAAAAGGTCGATCAATGATCCACCTCCAGCTACTGAAGAGGAACTTAGAAATGGCTTCGAACAAGTCTTCGCAGACGAACGACTCATTCTACTCGACCATCAAGGTTCTGTGGGGGATAACTCTCTCATCGATAAGATCGAGTACATGGCTCTCATGGGATGCAAGTATCTTGTATTGGATCACATCACTATCGCAGTTTCTGAGGGTAGTGAAGGACTATCTGGTAATGAGGCAGTTGACAAGGTTATGTCCGATCTACTCAAGATCGTCAAGAAACATAATGTCTGGCTTGGTCTCATCAGTCACTTGCGTAAAGCAATGGGTGGTAAGAGCTTCGAAGAAGGTAATGCTGCTTCCATCGATGACATTAAAGGTTCTGGTTCGATTAAGCAAATCAGCTTTGATATCATCTCGTTCGCAAGGAACCTTGTAGCAGAGAATGAAACTGAAAGATCAACAGTGAACTTCAGAGT
>WLWG01002969.1_pt1 | contig 12095 bp, 8 predicted proteins | sample 6712871 | NCBI WGS metagenome assembly WLWG01 (sample SAMN12718693, study PRJNA515312) | sponge metagenome | isolation source: marine sponge | host: Mycale hentscheli | place: New Zealand: South Island, Marlborough, Capsize Point | collected 2003-05-01 | reverse complement strand
GAAGTCTACACTAGGCGAGAATCAATCTATTAAATGGGCGTTAGAAAATAGCCAATGGAAGATAGGGTGGGTATCTCCTATCTACAAACAAGCTAAGAAAGTTTTTAAGGACATAGAGAAAGCTGTAATAGGCTGCCCATTTATTACGAATGTAAACAAAGGAGACTTAATACTAGAATTTGATACTGGCAGTACTGTACAGTTTTATAGTGCAGATGCATACGATTCTATAAGGGGTGAAACCTTTGACGCTCTTATTTGCGATGAGTTCGCTTTCTTTAAGCCTGAGGCATGGAATGAAGTATTGAAAGCTACCGTATTAGTGCGAGGTAAGAAAGTTTTAATCTTATCAACTCCAAAAGGCAAGAATCAATTTTATAACCTATTTAATTTAGCAGAGCATAATAGCAACTATATTAGTTTCAGAGGTAGCTCATACGACAACCCATTTATAGACCCCGAAGAAATAAGAGAAGCGGAAAGGAATCTACCCGACCATGTATTTAAACAAGAGTATCTAGCAGAGTTTCTGGACAATGGTAGCTCAGTATTCAGAAATATAAAAGAGTGCATTAAAAGCTCTAATAACACATCTAGCCTTTATGCAGGTATTGACTTAGGACGCTCAGATGATTATACAGTTTTAACTATTGTAGATTCAAACAATATAGAAGTCTATTCCGAAAGGTGGCGGCATATGGAATGGAGTACAATAATTAATAATATTGTAGAGCAGCTAAATAAGTTTAGACCGAATACATTAGTAGAAAGCAACGGAGCGCAAGACGCTATCTTTGAGCAGATAAGAAACAAGGTAGCTTATAACAAGAACTCAATACAACCTTTCGTTACTACATCCAAAAGCAAGCAAAATATAGTAGAGGATTTGATAGTTAAGTTTGAGAATAAGGACATAGGTATAATTGGCTACGACTGGCAAGTAAACGAGCTAGAAGTATTTACCTATGAATACAACCTAAAGACTAGAGCAATAAAGTACTCTGCTCCTGTAGGCTTGCATGACGATTATGTAATGAGTAGAGCAATAACTAACCACGCTTTAAAAACTATGAAAAGCTCAGGAAAGTATTTTGTGTATTAATATACAACTAATTTAATTTTTTACAATAGACTATTATGAGAATACCAAAGAGTTTAAAAGAGGTGCTAGTTAAAGACTACATTCAGATAAACAAAATAAGAAGTGCTGAATACGATAATCCTTTTACTAGGACTATTGACCTATTGTGTATTTTCAATAAGAGAGAGGATGTACTTAAATGTAAACCATCTGAGTTAGCTATAGACTTGAGCCATTTATTAGTAGAGCCTAGTCGAACTCTAAAACAATATTTCACTATCAACGGTAAAAGGTATGGAATAGTAAATCATATTAACGATTTGGAGGCAGGGCAGTACATGAGCTTCACAACTTATCTAAAAGGCTTTGCGGATAACCCAAATGTACATATTGAGCAGATGCCTGACATTCTAGCTAGTGTTATATTTCCAGTCGACAAGAATAATAAGGTAATGGCAATAGAGCCTAGTTACTTTAGAAACCTAGCAGATGACATACGTAATACAGTAACGATAGATGAAATTTACGGAGTAGCAGTTTTTTTTTGCAATCTATCTCGGAGCTTAATGACCTTTACTCAGGACTATTTGAATCAGAAACTAGAGAGCATGACGGAGCAGAGCAGGAGCGCGATTTTGGAGGTGGCGAAGGATTTGGAGAAAGATGGGGGTGGATTGCCACACTCGATTCGTTGTGCAATGGAGACTTTACAAAAAGACCCTACTACGAAAAAATGAACGTAATTGAATTCTTAAATATTTGCTCTTATGTAAAAGAGAAGCAGAAAGCAGAAGCAGCACAAAGAAGGATTGAAGAACTTAAAAGAAGATGAACGAAATAGCTACACCACATAGCACAATAACGCAAGTACTGCATGAGTTTGGAGAAGAAATGATAACAGACTTGAGGGCGCAGCTAGTTAAGGACAAGGCTTATGTTTCAGGAGACTTAGCGGAGCAAATAGACTTTACTGCTGTAGTTAATGGCGAGGGTTATTTATTCCAACTTAAACTAAAGGACTATTACGATTATGTAAACAAGGGAGTAAACGGCACTAAGACAGTTAAGAATAATACACCTTACTCTTATATGACTGCTTCTAAAATACCTTTTTATTTTGCTAAACAATGGATGAATAACAAAGGTTTATTTGTAGCTAAAGGAACTACAATAACAAGTCTAGCAGGAAAACAATACAAAGCAGGAGATAGAGATAGTCAAGCATTCGCAATGGCTAGAAGTTGGAAACAAAACGGAATAAGAGGCAACCACTTTTATGACAAAGTAGTAACCGAACAAAGACTAGACAAACTTAAAAAAGATTTAACAGCAGCAGGAGGAGAGGACTTAAGAGCGGTAATAACAGAGCAATTTAAAAAACTAAAATAAATGGCAATAACTATAAATGCAAACCCTAAAGAATTTGCGCCTGTTTATAATAAAATGGAGTACTTAATTAGTTCGACTAATACAAGCGAGCCAAACTTTGCTTATTTAGTAGATATTTATATTAATGGCTCAGGAACTAAAACAGTACGTTTAAGAATACCAGTAAGACCATCGGATAGTAAAGGAAAGGTGGATATTCACAGAGTACTAGAGTCGGCTTTAACAAGCAACGTAGGAAGTCCTACAGGAGATGCAGGAACTTATGAAGCTGCAAATAGTTCACTGTCTTATATCGTTAAATTCGGGGAGGAATACGGCACTACAGTAGTACAATATCCTGACCTAACTACCGACTCAAGCAGAAAGGCTTTTAATGCTTCTTTAGAAAAGCGACCTTTTATAAATTGGGATGTTACCGAGTATGAAATGGATGGTATTACTAAGAAGTTCTTAACCAATATGCCCGACAATAATAAAGTCTCTATTGACTCTCATGGTTGGCTTTATTATTTGGATGACCCTGCTATAACTTACTTTAATGTAAACGGTTATGATGCAAGCGGTAATTTTCTATACAGTACCCAAATAGATGCTACAGCAGCAACTAGCGATATTCAGTTTGTGCCTAGCTCTCCTGCTTCATTAAATAACATAGACAACGCTAACATAACAGTAGGCTCACAACCTATTATTAACGAATTTATAGCTTCTTACAACATACAAGCAAGGGGAGTAGGTTTATACTCAGAAACTAGAACCTTTGTAATAGAGGAGTCTTGTAAGTATAATAGCAACACTTTAATATTTCAAAATAACTTAGGAGCATTTGATAGCTTTACTTTTTACAAAGGCGATATGTCAACTACAGACATAGAACGTAAAGACATGAAAGTAAACGTGGACAATGTAGTAAGCAATGACATTGTGTATAGTATGAACGAAAGAGAAAAGGTTACATACTACACTAAGAAAAGTGAAACTATTAAGCTCATGTCCGATTGGATAACAGAGGAGGAGAGTAATTGGTTACTAGAGCTAATGTCTAGTCCTGAGATATACTTACAAGAGGGGAACGAACTTACAGCAGTAGCTAAGATTAAAGCAACTAACTATGCAAAGAAGAAAGTAGTACGCGACAAGCTATTTAAAATAGATGTAGAGCTAGAGCTAGGTTATGACGATTACAGACAAAGAATGTAAATGGTTAAAGAAAAGTTAATAATAAACGGAGTAGATATTCCTTTAATTAATGGGATAGGCACAGTACTAAATTATAGTATTAAAGATATTGAGCAGCCCGATAAAAGGAAAGCTAGTTTCTCTAAAACTATTAAATTGCCACATAGCAAAGTAACTAGTGAACTATTCAATTTTATATTTGAAATTAATTCAGATTCTACATTTAATACTAGAGTTAAAACCCCTGCAATATACTTAATAAATGATATAGCAGTTTTTAAAGGAATACTACAGCTAAAGAAAGTTAATAAGCTAGATAATGAGCATTATACTTACGATGTGGTTTTATTGGGCGAGCTGGCTAATTTATTCACAGATATAGGAGATGGGTACATAGACGATGCAGATATGTTGTGGAATAATTTAGACCATGTATATCAAAAGACATCAGTACAAGATAGCTGGGATACATCTTATTTTTTTAATGGAGTAAGCACACCATTTTCTCTAGGAAGCGGATATACCTACCCTATGATATCCTATGACAATGATAGCGATAAAGAGGAATGGATTACAGTAGATTTTAAGCCTGCTATATTTGTTAAAGAATACATTGATAGAATGTTTAGCGCAGCAGGATTTGAATATAATTCTAACTTTTTTAATAGCGATTATTTTAAAAGATTAATTATACCATATACTGGGAAGGGTTTTATAAAGAGAGATATTGACTTATTAGACTTAACGAGTAGGTATGATACAGGCTTGTTTAATTCAACAGGGACAGATGCTATAACCACTACAACTATTAACGGAGTTACATCAACTAATGGAGGTAATTATGACAATGTAAGATTTACTAATTTAATCCAAGATAACCACTCTCAATACACCCCTGCTACAGGGCAATATACATCTAGTTATTGGGGTGGAGTGTATCAGGTAGCCTTTTTTAATATTGTAATAGACCTATCTTCTGGAGCTGCTGTATTTTGTGATATGACTAGCACATTCGTCATTGAAATGTCATTCTATAAAAATGGCGTAATAGTAGGTCAGGATAAAGCATTTATAAAACTAGACAATCCGTTATCTACAACAGGATACACTACAGCGAATCCTGCGATATTTGAAGACCCTGATTTTAAAACAAATATTTATGACTTATCCTTAATGCCAGATTCAGCGTTAAGTAGGTTTGCAAACCCAAATAATAGCGTAAATAATTACGTTGTATCTATGCCTGCGATATTTGCAAATAACACTACAGATGTTTTAGAGTTTAAAGTTAGAGGTACATTTATTCCAGATACAGGCTCTACTAAAAACTTTACCGATTCATTAGGAGTAGAGTACGATGGTTCAGCTACTATAAACCTATTACCTTCATCGCAAATATATTACTATCCTGCTAACACTTTTAACCTACAGGACGTTGTGGATATGTTTACGGTTATTCCTAATAAGATTAAAAAGAGAGATTTTTTTAAAAGCATTGTAGAGATGTTTAATTTATACGTGGAGCCAGATACAGATAACCCTAAGAAGTTAACCATAGAGCCTAGAGAGGATTTTTACAGCTCTACGGTTGCAGACTGGAGCGGAAAGTTAGATGTAAGCAAAGAAATTCAGTATGATACTTTAAGCGGTAATGGATATACAAAATATTCTTATGCTTACAAATCTGATAAAGACTATTACAATAAGCTATACGAGGACACATGGCAAAGGACTTATGGTAATAGAGAAATAGATATAATTGACGACTTTAGCAAAAAGGAATACAAGCAGTCTATTATATTTAGCCCTACTCCTTCTGTAGGTTCTAGCATTAACGACAGAGTTATTCCTTCCATGATAGGAGTAGATAAAGACCTACAGCCAATTAGCACAAATACAAATATTAGAATATTACAATATACTGGCTTAATACCTTGTAATGCTGTATGGGATTTTAAAGAGTTTACAGCTTCATTAAGCGATTATCAAACTACCTATCCATATTGCGGACACTTTTACCCTGACGCATTTAATCCTACAGAAGATATTAATTTCGGACTACCTAAAGAAATATATTGGGATGCTACTTTTAATACGATAACGGTAACTAATAACAACCTCTATAATAAATACCATAAAAAGGAATTAGAGGAGCAAACAGACAAAGACAGTAAGCTAGTTACTGCATGGTTTTTGTTAAACCCTACAGACATATATAACTTAGATTTTAAGAAACAATACTTTTTTGATAATGCTTATTTCAGATTACAGGAAGTCAAGTATAAGCCTAATAGCTACGAGGTAAGCGAATGTAAATTTTTAAAGCTAAAAACTGGCGCACCTTTTACACCAACTACGGTACAAATATTAGGAGGAGATGGCGAGATAGCAGACGAGAAACTCCCTTTTATAGTAGACCCTTATATACAGTCAGACGGCAATCTATTAATAGAAAAAAGCGGTAATGTAGTAGGAAGCAATAATATAGTTTCTGCATCTGTTAAAAGCTATTCGATACAAGGCGATGGAAATACTATAACATCTAATTCTAAAAATATAACTATTAAAGGAGATAACAACCTAATAGAGTCTAACCTAGAAAACATAACCCTAATTAATACCAATGATGTGACGGTAACAGAGTCGAATGTAACTTATGTAAACGGAGAGATTAGAGGAGCAGGGAGCGTAGTAACTGTAACATCTAACTTTACAGCAGATGAAAAGATAAGCACTTACTTATGCGATACCTCAGCAGGAGCAATAGTTATTTCATTGCCTACTAACCCAACAATAGGCAAAGTTTGGAACTTTAAAAAGATAGCTATAGCTAATACATTACAAGTAAGAGTAAATACGCCTAGCTCAATAGATGGGTCTTTACTCTTAAACATAGCAGGATATAACGATTCTTATTCTTTACAATTTGATGGAACTAAATACAAAATAATATGACATACATTCCAGATGTTTCTAGCTTATATGCTCAGACAGTACAAGGTCCTACAATTAATACAGTAGGCGAGCAGTCTATAATAGGCACAGGAGAAGGTAGCTTAACCGTTCCTGCTGATTGGTTTAGGGTTGGCGATTCTTACCATGGCAAGTTGGGAGGGTTAATTAATGCCACAGGAGGAGGTAACCGTTCAGAAATTATTATTAAAATAAAGTCAAACGGTACAATATTAGCAACTACAGGAGTATTCGATTTAGACTTAGCAACCAACCAAGGGTGGGAATGCGAGCTTGATTTTACAATAGCTTCAATAGGAGCAACTGGTAGTATCTGTACTAATGGTAATTTTGCTTACACTAAAGATGGCTATAGAGAAGTATTTGGCTACATATTTCAAGACGTAGAGGTACTAGATACTACTGCTAGTAATACGTTAGATGTTACCGTTGAATGGAATGTTTTAAAGTCAGGAGATGATATTTACAGCGCGAACTTTGTGCTTTATAAAACATATTAGAACTACAAAATAATATAATAACATGGCAGATGATAAAATAGCATTAAGTATAGAGATAGAGTCGGACAGGGCGCAGATGTCTTTAGGCGAGCTAGAAGCAGGATATAAAGGCTTAAGGGAGCAGCTAGAAGGAACTAACAGGCGAACTAAAAAAGGGCGCGAAGAGTTTAAAAGGTTATCTACTCAAATGGCTCAAGCCTCTAAAGAAATAAAAAACCTAGAGCTAGGTTTTGAAGGTTTGGATAGAGAGCAGGTAGCTAGTGAACTCGGAAGTGTAGCAGGAGCAGTAGGAGACTTAACAACCTCTTTTGTTATATTAGGCGGGGAATCAGAAACAATGGAGCAAGTAGGTAGAAATATCGAAAAAGCTATTATGATTTCTATGGGCTTAAAAGGAGCGATAGAAGGTATTAGTTCAGCTTCTAAGTTATGGACTAACGTACTTAAGCAAAGTGAAGCAGCGCAGCAACTTTTAACCCTTGCTACAAAAGGATGGGGTAAAGCATTAATAGCAACTGGTATAGGCGCGATAATTGCTTTAGTAGCTACTTTAGTAACTAAGTGGGATGAGTTAACGGTAGCGATAGGAATGGCTACCAAAGAGCAGAAACTTAATAACGATATAGCGCAGGAGGCAATAGACAAGGTAGGGGACGAAATAAGCGCAAGCGATAAACTACAAAAGACTTTAAATGATGAGTCTATATCTAGAGAAGAAAAAAACAAAGCTATAATAGAATTACAAGACGAGTACCCTAACTTACTTAGCAACATAGACGCAGAAAAAGATAGCCTAGACGATATTAATAAGGCTTTAGAGTTAAACACTAAGTTAATAATGTTAAGAGCAGAGCAGGAGGCTATAGCATCTCTAAGAGCTGACGAATTAAAAGAGAAAACTAAAGCGCAGATAGAAGCTCAGACTGGAGTTAATAAAGGTTTATTTGAGGAAGCGGTAGCCCTTGTAACAGTATTTGAAGCGGAGGAATTTGCTACAGCAGCAACTAATAAGCAAATAGCAGCTAATAACAAACAAATAGAAGTACTGGACAAATTAGCCGATGCGAAACAAAAAGAAATAGACGCATTACTAGAAGCAGGCGCAGTAGGAGAGGATGAAGTTAAAAAAGAAGAGGAGAGAGAAAAGAAAAAAGAGGAGTCTAGGAAGAAAAGAGTAACTAGAACACAGGATGACAATAAACAACTTATAGAAGATGCAAAAGCCTTAGCAGAATTTGAAGAGGAGCAAGCGCGAATAAAAATACAATTAATACAAGACGAGGGGGAAAGAGCAAGAGCAGAAATAGACTATAATAGCCAGTTAGAACTTGAAGCACTAGAAAAGAAAGGACTACTCACTTTTGATGCTGAAATGCTTATAGCTCAAAAGAAACACAAAGCACTAGCAGACCTACAAAAAGCAGAGGACGATAAAAGGTTTGCAGCAGAGAAAGAAGCGCAAGCTAAAAGAGATGAATACCAAAAACTATTATTTGATGCTAAGGTAGGAAATGAGAAAGAAGAAACAGAAAGACAAAGGCTAAGAGTAGAGCATGAGTTCCAAAATAATATAGCAACTTTAGAGGAGCAAGGTCTACTAACTACAGAATTAGAGATAGAGCTTTTAATGGCTAGAGAAAAGGCTTTAGCAGATATAGAACTTGCAAGAGTAGAAAAGGTAAAGCAAGCTAAAATTGAAGCAGCCGAAAAAGGTTTAGCTCTAGCACAACAAACAGCAGAATCTATAATGAGTGTAAACGATGCTGTAAGAGATAACGCTCTAGCATCCATAGACGCAGAATATGGCAATGAAAAAGCCAAAAGAAAGTTAACAGAAGCGGAGGAATTTGCATTTGCTAAAAGGAGAGATTCTATTTTGATGGTTCATTTTGAAAGAAAGAAAAAAATGGACATAGCTATGGCTGCTATTAATACATCTCAAGCAATACTACAAGCCTTAGCAAGTGCGCCACCACCCTTGAACTTTGTTTTAGCAGGAGCAGCAGGAGCAGCAGGAGCTTTACAGATAGCTGCAATAAGTAAACAGAGATTTGCAGGAACTGCTCAAATACCTACAGCACCATCGAGCACAGATGTTACACCTACAGGACCTGACGCAGGAGGAGGAGCAGCAATCACTCCAGTAAGTAATACTAGTACAATACTAGGCAACCAACAGGTATTTGTAACAGAGACCGACATAACCAATACACAAAACAATGTAAGCGTAATAGAAGAGAGCGCAACTTTTTAAAATATAACACAATGGAAAAAACAGAATTACTAGAATTAGTTATTGACGAGGATGACGAAAGCGGAGTACAATATATTTCGATAGTAGACCAACCCGCTATAGAATCACAATTAATGGCATTTAAGAAACATGAATTCGAGGATACATTTAATGACTATCCCGAAAGCGCAAGCAACAACGCAAAAAAAGCTATTGAGTATAAAGAGGAGAACGATGTCGATTGTGGTACTAGAGTAGGTTGGACTAGAGCTAGACAGTTAGCCAACAAAGAAAAGATATCATGGGAAACTATTGGTAGAATGGCGAGCTTTAAAAGACACCAACAAAATAAGGATGTTCCTTACTCGGAAGGATGCGGAGGTATAATGTGGGATGCTTGGGGTGGAGCTAGTGGAATTAACTGGGCAATAGCTAAGATGAAAACTAAAGACAAGTATAAGGAGCAATTCAAAATAGAGGACGAAGAAAAGCGAATTATATCGGGTTACTTTATGAAAGCCGATTTACCTATTATGAGACTTAGCGAAAACAATGAAAAGTTTTACGTAGTTTTTAGAAGAGACACTATAGAGAAGATTGTAAACAAATTCTTTAAGAATGGATTGAATGCGAATGTAAATTTAATGCATGATTCTGACTCTGACGCAAAAGGAGTTTACGTTATTGAGTCTTTAATTATAGATTCTAAAAGAGGAGTAAAAACACCTATAGGTTTTGAAGATGCACCCGATGGTTCGTGGTGGGGTTCTATGCGAGTTGAAAACGATGAAGTATGGCGCGCTATTAAGGAAAAGCGTTTCCGAGGCTTTAGCGTAGAGGGTATGTTTAAACAACTTTCTCCAGTTTCAATCGATGAAGAACTAGTAAACAAAATTAGACAAACAATACAAGAATTCGAAAAAAGTATACAAGAGAATGTACAACTTAATAACAAACAAACAATAGATAATATGAGCAAAGAAACTTTAGACAAAGTAAAGAAATTAATTTTCGGTGAAGATACAAAGGAAGTGGCTGTAGAGGCAACTCCTGAAGTAACTGAAGTTAAACTAATGTCTGCTGAGTTAGCAGATGGCACAGTAGTTAATATAGAGCCTGCTTTAGAGGTTGGTGCAATTGTTACTGTAGAGGTAGAGGGCGAAGTTGCTCCAATGCCAAACGGTGAATATCCTTTAGCAGATGGAACAGTATTAACAGTAGCAGAAGGAGCTATTACTGACATTAAAGAAGTAGAAGCAGAGGAAGAGGAAGAGCTAAGTACAGAAGCAACTCCAGAGCCAGTTGTTGAAACAGTAACAGAAGCTAAGATTCGTAAGATTATTGAATCAACTGAAACTGTATTTAACGAGCAATTCGCAAAACTTTCTAATGAGCTTGAAACTGTTAAAGCAGAGTTTGCTAAATACAAAGCAGAAGCAGACACAAAAGAGAAAGCTATGTTTTCAGCAGTTGAGGAATTAGCAAATGAATCTAGCGTAGCACCTATCAAAAAGAAAAGAAGCGGAGTAATTTCTCCTAAAAAGAAATCAATTTTTACAAAATAAATAAACATTAAAAAACAATTATTATGGCATTCGACGTAACGGCACTTAGTGCATATATTGAACAAATGGACTTTCCTTTGATTGCACAGATGCAAGCAACAGGAGGACTAGCAGAAGTAGCTGACATCCAAACAGGAATTAAAGGAAGCTCTAACCTACAGTTTTTATCTACAGACGTTGTCTTTGGAGCAGACGCTTGTACTAGAGCAGCGGGAGATGAAACTACATTTTCTCAAAAAACTATCACAGTAGGAGCTATTCAAGTAGCAGAAAATTTGTGTATTAAAGACTTAAACGGATATTGGGCGCAAGTTCTAGTAAAACAAGGAGCAGCAGGAGAGGAAGAAATGCCAGCAGCTATTGAAGCAGTTTACATGGAGAAAAAAATGAATGCAATGGCTAACGCTTTAACTATCTCTGACTTTCAAGGAGACACATTGAGCGCAACAAATAACTTGTCTTACTACGATGGTCTTTTAAAAATCGTAGACGCAGGAGCGCCAGTAGATGGTAACACAGGAGGAGTTACGGTGGCAACAGGCATAACAACTGGAAATGTACTAGACATACTCGATTCTATATGGTCTGCAACGCCTGATAACATTAGCGACGCAGATGATTTATCTCTTTGGGTTCCAACATCAGTTTACAAGAAATATGTAGTAGCTCTTAAAAATGCTAACCTATTCCACTATTCAGGAGATGGCGAGCAAGTTAACCTTTACGGAACTAACGTAGCTTTACGTTCTACAGTAGGTCTACCGGGAGCAGCAGGAAGCGAGAGAATGATTTTGACTAGAAACTCTAACATAGTAATAGGGTGTGACGGCGACCAAGAAGAAGACCAAATGAAAGTGCGTTTAGACCCAGTTACTGAAAAGACTATCTTCTTCGATGTTACTTTCAAAAGAGGAGTACAAGTAAGATTTGTAGACGAGGTAGTACAATTTACATTAGTACCTTAAGAGTACTTTAACAATTAACTAAGAGAGGGGTGGGTAAAAAGCCTTACCCCTTTTTTTATAAACACTAAAAAAAATATAACATTATGGCATGTGCATTAACACAAGGTAGAGCAATAGACTGCAGAAACAGTACTGGAGGCATCTCTGAGGTATTGATTGCTAACTTTGGAGATATAACAATAGACACAGTAGCAGCAGGAGTAATTACAG
>WLWG01002968.1_pt1 | contig 12099 bp, 19 predicted proteins | sample 6712871 | NCBI WGS metagenome assembly WLWG01 (sample SAMN12718693, study PRJNA515312) | sponge metagenome | isolation source: marine sponge | host: Mycale hentscheli | place: New Zealand: South Island, Marlborough, Capsize Point | collected 2003-05-01 | reverse complement strand
TAGTGTATCTAGCTGTGTAAGTCTCTTGAGCATTGTCAAAAGTTACGCCAGAACCTTCAGGTTTAACTGCAGCATTAGCAAAACCAGATAACATAACTTCTTCTTCAAACGCTCTGTCTGAAGTTTCTGTTGTGTAGATCTCAGCATGCTGATTCTCATAACGTTTATATTCCAGTCCGAATAGTGCATTCAGGCCTGGTTCTAGTTCTTTAACTAGTTGTCCTCGTGATATAGCCATGTTTTTTCTCCTATTCTAACTATTATATTCCTGCCGTAGCAGAGTTGTATATGTGTTCGTTAATCATCACAACCCAATTCAAATAACCAGCGCCAACTGTACTGTTGTCGATGTTAGTTGATGGACCTATGATTTTTAACTGACCACTTACTGTTGATAGCGTATTGTCATCTAACATTGAGTTAGAAACAAAGTTCGCTGCAACACCAGCTGAAACAACGATATCCGCATTCATGAATACATCAGTCTGCGCTGAAGCAGTTGATATATCAGTTTGGATTTCGAATCTTTCATACGGGTCGTCACTTACGAATGCTACTATATCAGATGCTGCAACTTGAGCATAGTGATTAGCAAACGTAGGTTTACTTGTATTTGGGTCTGTGTAGAAAACACCATTAAGTGATCCAAGTAATCTGTCTCCAGCTGCAGCTTGTTCGATAGTTCCGCCAGCTACTGGTTTTACAGCATCTTGAAAATAAATAGTAGTCGCATAGTTATTTGCGATACTATATTCACTTAAACCTTGGTTGTCTCTATTTTGACCAACTTTTCCGATCGCTCTTAGACCGAAAGGTTCGTTTTTATTTGCCATAGAGGCCTCCTTATAAATGTACCTGCCCCGAAGGGCCTCCAGTACGGGTTAAATGAACTTTAATGGTTAGGAAATTGTTTAAGATTTCTTTGAGCCACCAAAAGTTACACGAGTCTGTCTATCAATATCGATAGGCATACTTGGATGCTCTTCCTTCATGAGATCGTTATCCATAGCTTTGACCTTCTCATTATGCTGATTAGCATAATATTCTTGTCTCTGCTTAACTAACTCTTCAGGTATCCTAGCGAGCAGTAGGCCGCCAACTCCGATCACTCCTGAGTATTTCCCGTCTTCAATGACTGGAAATTGTGAATCTGGGTATTCATCGGCACGAACTAATTCGTAACCTTCTCTTAACGTAGCAGATACATTTTTTGTATCTTGGAATCCCATTGATTCAGCTCTAATCCATCTGTGTTTAAAACCTGATGGAGCAGGTGGTGCATCTAAAGGTGATGGTGGAGTCCAAACTTTTTTATGAGCTGTTTTTTCTCTCGTTTGACTCGCACGTGAGGTCTTCTTATCTATTGTATTTTCCATATGCTTATCCCTCCTTCGTGATATTTAATTGTTTCGCATACTCTTCAAGTGGCACACCTAATTTTTTGGCGATTGTAACCTGCGATGGTGTGAGCCTCACAGTTTTGCGACCAGATTTGGTACTTCGCTTCGCCGAAGCTACTGTTTGTACCGGAGCAGGTCGTGTATCTTCTCCCGAACTACTATTATTAGCAAATTTGTGCGGGAATTCAAGTCTTATTCTTTTATCTATTTCAGAATAATACTCATCACTTGATGGGTCAAAACCCTCTTGTTCAGTTAACTTTTTATGAAGATCAAAAGCTGTGTAAGTCATAGCTGTATCTTGACCAAACCATGAATTTTTCTCACTCCATGCTTCAGCTTTGGGATCAGGTGAACCTTGCGCTGCTTGTTGTCTTCTTAAATTAACCTCAGGTCTTGCTTGTGGTTGTTTTTCTAGATTCTCTCTAGCAAGTTTGGCTTCTTCTAGCCTAGCTTTCTTAACTCCTAATTCAGAGATAGCGGCCATTGCATCTGCTTCAGCTCCTAGATCATTTGCTTCTCTAGCTGCTGCAAGTTTTGCTTTTGCTGCTTCAACACCTGAAGTAATACTTTCTTCAGACACAGAAAGAAAATTAGGTTCTATTTTTTTTAATTTTTCTTCTGTTTGTCTTTTCTCTTTGATAGTTCTTTCAGCGTAAGATAAAGCTTCATCTTTTTGTCTTTCAGCTTCTCTCCACTTCTTAGTTAATTTAGCTATTCTTTTTTGTACACTATCACTGTACTGTTCTAATTCTTCTTTATTTTCTTTCTTGTCGTCAAGTTTGACTTCTCTTTCATTTTCGTAAGTTTTATCCTCTGCTACAGGTCTTACACTCGGATTTTCTTCTCTTACTTCCGGTTGTTCAACTTCTGCAACATCTTTTTCTTCAGGTACATCGACGTCCATCGCTGGACCAGAGGTATCAATGTCAACTGTTTTTTTCACTTCTTCAGTGTCTGGCATAGTGTTCTCCTTCTATGTTTAATATTGATGAAGTATATCTTCAGGGTTATCGATTGTAGCTAATACTTCATCATCATTTAGCAATCTAACTTCACCCCCGTCAATTTGTATACGGCTCCCTGCATATCTTGCAAAGACCACCCAATCACCCTTCTTGCACCAAGGGCCTTCTGGAAATTTTTCTTTGTCATAACAATGAGGTCCCATTGCTAAAACTAAACCACATTGAGATGCAACTTGTTGTTTCTCTAAAGTCTCTTGTCCAAGAAATAAACCGCCTTTAGTTTTTTCTTTCATTTTGAAAGGGAGAAGTAACATTCTCCAACCAGTAGGTTGAGGTAATTTATCTGATTCTTTTGATTTTAATCTATCGTAAGTTTTTTGTTCTTTATCTTCTTTTGCTTTATCTTCTTTTTCGTATTTGTCCGCCAAAGCATATTTAATCTTTGGGTTCTCCGAATTTGATAACTGTTCCTTTTTCGTCATGTCGCTCCTTATTGTTTAGCAGGTTAGAGATATCCTGTGATATTTTATAATAGGCATGTGCCTGTCCCATCATATACTTATATTTTTCCATATTGTCAACACTACCAGAAATCATAGCATCACCAATCTGTTGATATTGTTCTTTCAGTTCTCTCTGTATTTTAGTTATTAATGTCAGTTCGTCCATTTGCTTTTTTACCTTTATTTATACCTTTCTTAATAATGTAATCTTGTGTTCCGTTCGCACCTGTCTCAACTTCTTTACGAAGGTTTTTAAACAGATTTTTTTGTTTTTTTTCCTCTTCTTTTTTTATTGAAAAGGTTTCTAATAATTTTGTATCCCGCATAACATATACTATCTATTTTTAATGCAATATTGTCAAGACCAGCAAAAAATTTATATGTTAATTTATCTAACATTTCCATCTTCTCCTAGCTTGTCTAATTCTAGAATTAGGATCGTTTCTTGTTTTAGCAGAAGATCTTTTAAGCTGACCTAATGATCTTGCACAATAAGACTTTCTACGTTTGGCATCTTTAGAACCTTTTTTAACTTTACCTGTTACAGCTGTTTTTAATTTACTACCAGGATTTGCAGCTCTATATGCTTTAACACCTTTAGCTGTCATACCTGCACCAGATTTAGTGGGTCTGTAATTTGCTCCAGGTCCTTTAGTAGTTTTTCTAATCATTATTTTTTCTGCATTTTTTTAATATGCTTTTTAACTATCTTAGCTTGTTTAGCATGTGTCTTTGATGCTTTTTTTAAACCTTTAAATACTTTTTTAAGTCCTTTTACCATTATACTATTCCTCCAAATGACATTTTTTTTCTTTTAGCAAATGTTTTTACGTTGGTTGGTTTTGGTCCGGTATTACCGGCCGCTCTTTTTCGTTTGACAGCACTCGCCTTTTGCGAGCTTGACATCCGTGTGGCTTTTGCAAGTGGGACGCATTTCGGATATTTCCTTTTCGAGCCTTTGCTTCTCCCGCAAGGTTGATATTTTCCGTTCTTCTTCGGAGCTCCAATGTCTACCCATTTCTCTTTCACCCATTCTCTTAATCCTTTCTCGGCCATTAGACATCAACCATCATCGTTAAATCTTCATCAACGATTAGACCTCCGTTAGCGGCTTTTTTTCTTTTACCTTTTTTACCACCTGGAGTAATTTTACCAGAGCACACACCGGACGCATACATGTTAGCGTACGCCGAAGGGTAAACTTTGAATTTACGCTTTGCTGCTGCTTTTCCTTTTGGACATAGTTTAGCCATTATATTAATCCTTTGTAATATTTTTTATAACTAGGGTTACCAACTTCTACTCCACCAAGATCTCCTGAAATGTAACTTCCATTATAATCTCTTTGAGCTTGTCTAACCATATCGTTTTCTCCAGAACCTTTAGAAAAATATTTTCTACCTCTAAGAGCCTCTGTTCTTACATCAACCTTTTTAGGTTTTTTCTTTTTCTTACCAGCCATTTGCTGAAGAAGTTTCTGAATATTTTTTTTAGACATTATCTAATTTCGCAACCTTTTCCTCTTATTGCTGCACCAGCAGAACCACCATTAGATTTTAATTCTCTAACGATTCTTTTCTTTTCAGATTTAAGATTTTTTTTGCCTTTTTTAGTATATGCTTTTTCTGCATCTACTCTTCCAAGCTCTTCAAGTCTGTTCATTCTTTTAGTGTTCTTTTTAGCTTTGCCACCTTTTTTCATAGTAGCTCTATTTAACATTTCAGTTTTATCTTCGTTAGAAGCGTCTTTATACGCTTGGCTGTCAGTAATTTTTTTAAGTTCTTTTTGAGACTTAAGTTTACCTCGAAGTATATTTCCTTTAGTTTGTGTATCTGTATCTGCCATTATACTACCTATTTATCTTCCCGCTTTTTTTAGCTTTAGAACCAAATTTACCATAAGACTCATCTCTTGATGCTTTCAATTGTTTTGGAGTTCTTTTCTTTTTGATTCTCATTGCAATTGACTCATCTTTTCTATCTTTGTAACCTTGTTTCTTTTTCTTAACAGAACCACCTTTTTTATACATAGCTCCGCCTCTCATACCCATGTCATCTTTGTAAAAACCAGATGCCATATCTTTTCGAGCAGTAGACATTCCACCACCCATTTTACTTACTCTTCCACCTACTTTGTATCCTTTAGGTGTTACTTGTTTATTAAATCTATTGTTTGCCATTATTTTTTTCCTCCGTTCTTAAAGATTTGTGTACCCTTAATTCCAAAAATTGATCCGACGACTAAAATCCAAAGGGTACTGAACCAAGTCGGCAGTGCCGCGAAATGTTCGAAGAAAGTTTTCACCTTATCGAGAGCGCCAGGATCCTCCGAGAAGACTCCCCACGCGAGCACAATTATGGGCGCCGACAAAATTACGAGAACGAACTCATCCTTGTAATCATTTTGACGTGCCTCTAACAACTTGCCTTGGTAAGCTTCCTCACCACGAGCTTGTCGTTCTGCGTGCAACAGTTGAGCGTCAGACATCGCGACTTTTGCCTTCTGCTTGTTAGCATAAATTTTACTACCAGCAGAGACAGCTAATTTAATTGCTGATAACCACATGTTAGTACCAAGTTGCTGTTTTCTTTTTGTCTTTTAGCATTCTTTTAGTTCCTCTAACCTCAGTTTTGTCTCCAGTTGGTATGTAGTTTCTTGGCATACCATTTGCAGTCGTAACAGATCTCGGATCCAACTCAATATTTTGAGAAGGAATGCCTATTTCAGACGCTTTAAAAGATTCTTCTTTTTTAGCCATAGTTTCTCCTTATTTTTTCTTCAATTTTTTTAATGTTATAGCAAATCTTGCTCTTTGTCCAAGCTTTCCTGGTTTCTTAGCTGCTGCTTTTAGTTTTGAAGCAGGAATTGTCTTACCTTTTTTAATTCCAAGAGATTTTCTTAGTGAACCAGGTTTTTTTATTGCTTTTTTAATGTCTAGTTTAGCCATTTTATCTATTTTCTCCTTTATACTTTTCAATCTCTACACTTGGTATCATTTTATCTACATTTGGTATTGATTTACTAAGAATTGTTTTTTCAATTGATGTTTCAGCTCTCATTTCTGCTAAATCTTTGTTTTGATCTAGCTTATCTTCATGTTCACGCTGGTTCATCATTGCTTTCATACGATCAAGATTGATTCTTTCTTGACCTTCTTTTCTTTTTCTCTCATTATCTTGTGCTCTTAGGTCTAATTCTCTTGCTCTTAACTTAGCAATTGGATCATCACCAAAACCAGAAGTAACTTCTCTCTCTTCTTTTAAGAATTCTTCCATCATTTCAGCAATCAAGACAGCTTTTCTTGCTTCAATCTTTTGACTGATCTGTTGTGCAGCTTGTGCAATCTGTGGATTGTTCTGAGCCATCTGATTCATCTGAGCTAACTGTTGTAACTCTTGAGGGAACTCAAGTTCAATTTGTTCTTGAGACATTAAACTAATATGTTCAAAAATATTTTTCTCCATTGCAGCCATAACTACAGGATTATTTCTAGCAATGTTAGTTGCCATAAAATTTAAATGTGAAGTTATGTGTGCTCTGTGATCTTGACCAGGGAAAGCTTGAAAATTTTTACCACTTAACGCCATGATGTTTTCTAAACTTGGATCAATCGGTTGTGGTTGCTCAGGCTTAACTAATAATGTGTCAATATCTTTTACACCTAATGCTTCATACATATTTCTATACGCTTGATACATGTTGTGCATCTGCGGATTAGAAGTTGCCAGCTGCAACTCTGTTTGTGCGAGGGAAATACGCTGAGTTTGAGAAAAGATGTTGGGATCAGCAACTGGCAATATATCTACTCTATCATCAAAGTCTGTTTGTTTAACTGTTCTTTGACCCCCAACTACGTCATACGGATATTCCGGTGGTAGATATAACTTGAATACTCTTCCTAACAATTTGAATTCTTGTTTTAGTGAAGAGTAAATTCTTTTGTGAATAGCTGACATTGTTCTACTGCCACGTTCTAATAAAGCAACTGTAGTTCCAACTGCAGCTTGTTGATTGCCATCACCAACTTGTAGATCAGCAATCGATGCAAATCTTTGACCAGCATTAACTACGATACCCATAAGGTTTAGTAATGTAGCTGATGGTTCTTTGAATGGTAACATCATAAATGAATCTTTTAGATTTCCACCTGGTGCATCTACATCTCTAAATTCACCTGGTTGAATTGACTGTGCGTCATCTCTAATTCTAATACCACGCATTTTAAATCCAGCAGGTAAGTTAGATAAAGTTCCTGCATCTAATAACTGACGGAGTGCAGCAGTTGCAGTTCTGCTCAATCCGCCAATCATGTGGATTAGACCAAAGCCATAAAACCCTAGTCCTGGAAGAAACTTAAAATGAGTAAAGTAAGGAATTTTGTTTTTATCTGGATCACCAATTTCATAGTTACGTCTAATAGATAAAATATTTCTTGTTCCTTCATCGACTGTTACGATGTATGGAATTTTAATTCCTGAAGGTTCACCTGTATCATCAGTATCTTCAAAACCTTCTATATCTAAATTAACATGACATTCTAAAAGAGTGTAGACATCATCGTCTTGAGTTTTTCTTTGACCTTCTAACTCTCTTTCTTTTTTCTCAACGTCATCTGATTCTTGAGTAGGATCACCTAATTCAATGTCTAAATAAAAACCTGCTACTTGTTGTTTTCTTAATTCGTTCTTAGAAACTTTTACCCGATGGATGATTGCCTCTGCATCGTCTAATGAGGTAGCCGTGTAGGGAACAATCAAATCATCTGCCGGTACGAACTTTGATGTCGCTTTCTTAGTTAACTCATCGTAATAAGTTTTCTTGAAAGCTGACCCTGCAAGAGGAAGATAAAAGAGCAGTTGATCAAAGTCGGGCTCATAGTCTTTCATTTTTTCCATGAGCTCGTAGTTCATAAAATCTTTAACACGTTGTGCTTGTTTAGCTTTTTCTTCACTTGGTGCACCGATCACAGCTGTTCTAACTGGACCATCTGCTGGAAGTAATTCTTTGTAAGCTAACGCTTGAAACTGAGTAACCGCTTCTGCAAGAACTGGGTGAGTTGCACCTGAAGCTCCTTGGAAAGGTTCTGTTCTCATATCATATTTGAAACCTAATAAATCTAAACCTTGAGTGTAAGAACGTTCCCATTCTTTTCTACCTGCTTGATAATCTTGATATTTTTGAGAAAGGTCTGAACCCATCTCTTGTAAAACATTCTCTGGTAAAAACTCTGCTAAGTTTGCGTAGTGTTCATCTCCACCTTCTGGTTGAGCTGCCGCTGGATCAAAATCTATTTGTACTGATCCATCTTCTAATTCTGTTGTTTCTATGGGCCCTGGTGCCTGTTGCTCTTCTACTACTTCTTGTTCAACCGCTTCAGTGATTTGTTCTTCACCCGGTATAACCGCCGAGCCTCTTGGACCTTGCGTCAGGGACTTGTCTATTTTGTCTGCCATTTTTTATTTTCTCCAGTTTCACTGTCTTAACAGTATTATAGTTAATATTCAACCCTTGAGGCGTGGGTCCTGATTCAGGCGGCAGGAGCCAGGTTTTAGGGTAGCTTGATGTTTTTGATCTGGTCATTGTATTTCCCGAATGTTGAATTTTTTCCTACTTCTGTAAAATCGTCTTGAAACTTACCTAAAGTTATAGCTGCTTGTTCTTCAGAATATCCAGGTATATTTCTTCTTTTATAATTATCTAAAGCTACGTAAGGATCTCCAGAATCAATAGCCATTGCTTGATCAGCGAGAGATAAATCTATACCTTGTTCTTTTGCTAAAGCTTTTGCATCAAACAAAGCTTTAGTTCCTACCATATATCCAATAGGTTTAATAACTTTGCCAGCTGTTTTTAAAACTTTACCAGCGCCTGAAAGTATTTTATCTTTCAACCCAGCTTTTTCTAATTTCAAAGAATCTGTTTTAATCTGTTTTCTTAATGCTGCTTCTTGTTCCAAAGTTAAATCTGCTAAAGGTATTGCTCCTTTTGTTCTTTCAGCTCCACCAACTTTTTTTATTACATAAGGTTCTTTTTCTATTGGCAATCCATATTCATCTGTAGGCAGGGTAAATCTATTAAACCCAACCATTTTTTTATAAGGGTCAGGTAAATCTTTAATAGCTCTTTTAACAATTCCCTCTGCTTGATTATTTAAAGCTTCAACTTTTTGCATAAGTTTAAAAGCTTTATTTTCTTCTTTAGCATTCATTGCTTCTAAAGCTAATCTATTATTTTTAGTAATCTCATCTGCTATATTATTTAAATCTTTGTTATATCTAGTACCTAACGAAGAATTTACTCTTTGATCAAGAATTGCTATGTCATCAGTTGTTAAAGGCACATCTCCACCAATCTGTCTAATATGGTGAAAGTTAAATCCTTTTGATCCTTTTGCTTTAAAAGGAGCTGTTGTCTCTATACTGGTTTTTCTTTTTTTTACACGTTTTGCATCAGACTCTTTATCATATCCTTTTCCAGGTTTTCTTTTAAAAAATCCAGCGCCTAAATCATACATTCTTACTCTATCTTCAACCATTGCCTGTGTAAAATTATTACCTCTTACAGTCTTATAATCTTTAATAACTTCAAGAAATTCATTATATGTTTTACCTTTATTAGCTTTTGCTAATTCTAAAAATTTTTCTTTACCTAATTGATTAGGAGCTTTGGGTTTGGGCCCTTTCCCCGCACCTGTGGATGTTCCCTGTCTAATACCTGCTCTTTCACTTCTTTTTAAAGACTGCCAAAGTTCAATACCTTTTTTATTATATTTACTGCTATGCATATTTTCAGCTATTTCTAATTCTTTAGCTGAAGGTGTAGATATTTTTTTGGTGTAATCTTGAAATGCACCACCTCTAGGAATCTCTCTTCTCATCTTTGCAAAAGCTTCAAACTCTTCTTTTGTATCAAAAAATTTTTTAAGTCTTTTTTTATCCTCAGTATATTTTAAAACATACTTACCTTTATTAGGACCTGTCTTAAGTAATCCACCATCTACAAGCTCAGTTCTTTCTTCTACCTCTGGTAAACCAATAGGACCATCAGTAGTTTTACTTTTTTCTAATAGATAATCGTCGTAATATTTTTTTCTGCTTTTAATAAACTCAAGACCTTCTTGCATTGTAACAACACCTTCTTCAACAGCCTTGTTTAATTCTTTTTGCATCAAGTCTACAAGAAAAGCATTAGAAGATTTTCCTGTTCCATATACACCTTGTAATAAAGTGTCTGTTTTATTTTTAAATTCAAATGCGTTGTAAGGTTTTTTTGGTGGAGGTGTGCCGTCGGCAAAATTCTCACGTCGTACCAGATACGACATCATCTCGTTGTACTCGTGAAGTTTCAATTTAAACTCCTAGGATTGCTGCTAGTCCGCCTACTTGTGCTTTTTTTCGTAACTCTGCAAGATCATCAGCTCCGATGTCTCCATCATTATCCATATCTAATTTAACTTGATCTCCAACTAAATTTCCGCCAGCTAAAGTAATTCTAGTTTTATCATCTTCAACTAATTCTTTAACAACATCCATTCCAGGGTTTTTAGCTGTGCCCATTCTCATTTCAAAAAACTCTTTTAGTTCATCTAATGAATTTGGCTTACGACCTTTTTGTTTAATAAATTCCATTACAACTTCTTCGATTCTAATTTTAGGATCGATTGCTGCTTGATCACTCATAGCTTCTCTTCTGAAACTATCAAAATCCATAGGCTCTAAACCTTGCTCTAACATATCAAATCTGTATTTATTATATTCGTCCTCTAACATAGGATCTCTATCTGCCATTTGCATGATGCCTGAATCCTGAGCCCTGACTTGTTCACCCATAGGCACGCCTTGGTCTTTCATTAATTCAATTGTATCTAAGTCTTCTTCTTGAAACTCTTCAACTTCATCGCCTTGTGCATAAAAATTTCTCATGATTCCTCCTTGTGCTTTTTCTGGTCTATCCAAATAATATTCATAAGCCTTTTTATAGTACTTCATTTGATCGGAATCTGAAAGCTCTGAATAATCTAAATTATCATCACCTGCCATGTCTTCGGCAATTTCAACAATTTTATATTTCCAATCGTCCATTAATAGTACGTCCTCTGTTGTGGAGGCATTTTATCCTCCTCATAATCTTCAGGGTGATTTATTAGGCCTCCCTGTCTAAACCTCATTACAGCTTGTGTCATTGAGTCCACTAGATCATCATGGTCTCCATAAGGAAAAGCTGCACATTCCTCGATGACTTCCTGAGCGAAGTCCATTTCTTTGGGCGCCCATATCAGTCCCGACTCAAAGAGCGGTGATACTGCGTTTACCCTCGTGTGTTTATCATTACCACGAGATGGTGAGAAATTTATAACAGGAATTCCCATCTTACGCAACTCATAAGTTAAAGGTAATCCTGATGCCTTACTCTCGATTATAACTGTTTCCGGATTCCAGTAGCCGTATTGTTCCATCGCTATTCTACGAAGCTCAGGAAATTCATACCTACCTTTTAATGCATCAACTAAAATTAAACTTGGTGGTGAGTCTTCATTTTCTTGAAACACGCCCCAGGTTGTAATAGCAGAATAATCGGCAGTTTCTTTTTTCATAAAAGCTGTATCGTAAGATTGTATAATGTGTTGCAGTGGAGGCATCTCATCGTGTTCCCAATCTTTCCACCACTCACGTTTTATTAATGCACCTTCTTCTGAAGTAGGATTCTGCATATACTGTGCATTCCATTTAGTCAGGGGAATACTAGCTTTGACAGATTCTAAATCATCTAACTTCCAATACTCTGGCCAAACAGGTTTACCTGATGGAAGTATTGCAGGAAATTCTACAACTTCCCATTGATCAGCTTTAACTCCTTTTTGAGCACTTAATAATCTACCTGTTAAATCTTTTTGATTCCATCTTGTCATGATAACAACAATTGATCCACCAGGTTGAAGACGTTGACGTGGACCAGAGGTATACCACTCATAAGTTCTATCAAGAGCTTGATTGTTCATAGCATCTTGTTCAGTGTGTGGGTCATCAATAATTAGTAGATCAGCTCCCCGTCCTGTAATAGCAGAGCCAACACCGGCAGCATAATATTCACCACCTTGTTCGGTTTCCCATTTACCAGCAGCTTGAGAATCAGGGTTAAGTCTAGTTTTAAAAACTTGTTTGTATTCTGGTGAGTCCATCAAAGATTTAGCTTTACGACCAAACCTTACAGATAATTCAGTTGTGTTAG
>WLWG01002967.1_pt1 | contig 12119 bp, 14 predicted proteins | sample 6712871 | NCBI WGS metagenome assembly WLWG01 (sample SAMN12718693, study PRJNA515312) | sponge metagenome | isolation source: marine sponge | host: Mycale hentscheli | place: New Zealand: South Island, Marlborough, Capsize Point | collected 2003-05-01 | reverse complement strand
CTTCACATAACACTACTGTTATGTCATAGGTCTTTACTTTCTTTCTACCCGCTACTTTCTGAAACTCGCCAGTAGCGTGGATCTGTGCCCCATAGGAACTGTTAGCATAGACTTCCATCTCCATGCCATTCCAATAGCACTTGTATGCGTTATTCACTTTTCATTCCTCACTAATAGGTATTGTTCGACGGCACCTAGGCAGATAAGTAACACTACCCAAGCAGAAATAAGGTTATCTAACATACTTACTCCTACCAATAGTAGGCAACAACTTTTGTGTTGCGTAGGTTTGACTTATTTATGTATTCATAGCAAAGGTGCTTGTGTGGCCGCTTGACAAGTTCGACATACTGCTTGTCCATAGCGTCCCATTGCATAACGGCGTACCAAGTATTAAAGTATTGCATATCAGAGAGTTTCCTTTCGGATACGGTTATGCTCTGAGCAAAGAGCAGAACCTTTGCGAGCAACCTTGCCCGTGACTTCCTGACGGCACCAGCCGCATTCTACCCAACGGGTGCCAACGTTTTTGTCGGCTACGGGGACACGGGTAATACCCTTACCTGTGCCGTGGTCAATGGTGAGAGAGTCTAACATATTTCTCACTTTCCTTTCTTTCTTTCTATGTCCCCATAGTATCATGGGGGTCTGACATTTGAGGCTTATTTGCCTTAGAGGGCTCATGTGACCTTGGTCACCTTATTTGCCTCTAAGGGCTCAACCTCTATTTTGTTATGTCTTAAGTTTCCCATACTTTTCTCAAAAAGTCAAATCAGAAACGCATACAAAACGGACATTTTGCAAAGTATTTTATGTGATGTGTGCCACACGACAAAACGGACATTTCGGTCTGCTGCGAGTGCTACAATAACCCTTTTATTTGCTCTATCGGGCTCACCCTTTCGGTTTATTTGCCGATAGAGGCTCAAGGGTTAGTTCTCACACCCTAGATAGTTTCCCTATCTTCTATGTGAAGTTCGCAAAGAAACTTACCGATCCATGAGAGGTTGGTAGGGGTACGCACACCCTCACGGGCACAATCTACACAGTTGGCGTAGAAGGGGGCTTTCTTGATTTTGATTGTAGTGGTCATCGTTGCCACTTCCTTTCTTTTTCTTTCTTTCTTACTTTTATCTTACCATGGGGGTCTGACAGTCTAGGCCCAGAACCTATCTACAGATACGAGTGGGGTGCCCGTGCAACGGAGGGTGTTGTCACAGTAGTCCACCGTAGGAGCGTAGATATCTCCACACTCAACACAGTAGAGGTCTTGCTCGTTGTAGACGATACCGTCCTCTGTCATCATTTTCTTGCCTTTCTCTTTGTTGTTACTACTATCTTAGCATGGGTATCGGCTCAAAGTCAAGCCAAAACGACCTTTTTTCTAAACTTTTTTTGTGTTTTAGGTCACAGGACAAATCGGACATTTCGCTGGCAGCGAGTTTGGGGTGAGGGTTATTCCCCCACCACCAAAACCTCTTTGACCTTATCTGCACCTGCTCTTTTTGCAGTATGAGAAATATTGACTTCTACAGTTTTGTATTTTGGAAAAGTGTCTTGTAGCCAACCGTCTCCCAAGTCTGTAGCACAATATGCAAAACTTCCGTGCTCTTTGAGTTTATTTGCAAGCATATCGTGGTCTACCGCAAAACTACCCTTGGAATAGTAGTCTACAGGGTTACTGTAGTTACTACGATAGGGAGGGTCTGCAAATACGAAGCCTTTTAGTTCTACGTCTTTCCAGTCAAGGCTTGTAAACGTTGTACCCGCCATAGCAGAGGCAAACTTAGTTAGTTTTTCTGTGGGGTAGTTTTTATTACGCTTACCATAGGGGGTAGTAAACCTACCGTTGCCCCAGTTGTAGTTAGTCCACATACCCCCGAAACAAGACTGTACCAACAGAATAAGGGAAGCACTTTCCCAATATTGGTTATATTCGGTATGGTTATGGACGTATTGGCGTAGGAGCCACTCATAGTGGGCCTTGGGGTCAGTAGCCTTGTGGTAGTCACGCACAAGCACCTCATATTCACCTACTACCTCAGGGGTAAAATATGTCAGGTTTTCTAGGGCTACCTTCCACTCTACCTGTAGTTCGTTGTAGTATTTGTGGGTATATGGAACGTTAGCAGTAACTACCCCACTACCACCGAACAGGTCAGTAAAGGTATCCCCCTGTGGGAAGGCAGGAAGGTAGTCTTTTAGTAGCCTTCTTTTTGAGCCAGCCCACTGTGTTAAAACAATATTCTTATTCACTATTCTATTCCTCCTAGTATGTGAAGTAGACATATGCGTTGTGCTCAAGGGTACGCACACCCTTGCCTGCCCCACGGGTCTTGGCCTGTACGGACACCCGCATAGTGTAGTTGTCGTTAGTGTAGTAGTAGTCTACACACTTACCACTATCAGTCCACACAGCGTAGTAACGCATAGGGCCAGACTCAATACGCTCACGCAAGAGGGTACGCAGGTTGTTATCAAACACCTTGACCTCGTGGTTACCGTTGGCCTTTATGACTATCTGTGTAGTGTTGTCCTCACCACCTGTAGCAAGGTCAAAGTAGTGGTCTATGATAGCGTCAGTATCGGCAGTTACAAACGCCTCACCTACAGAGTCAAGCACAGTAGAGTAAGCGTTGAGCATAGAGATACGGGCCTTGTCCATATCGCTACCTACCAATATTTCACCACGCTCCATATCCATAGGCACACCTACCCAGGTGGCCTTGGCGAGGGTAGCGTAGTTATCAGCCTCTTTACTAATATCTCCAAAGTGACCAAAGTGCTTTACAATAGAGCGAGCACTATCACCCTGTTGGTTGAGAGAGGTGGCTTTACCATACTTGAGTGAGTATGAGGCTACTACGTCGTCACCGTTGAGTAGGACGATATCACCCTTGTTGTTACGGTTACCACCGTCAGCCACTACGTTATCAAACTCTGGTAGTGTGTGGTTGGCCCAGTATTCACGGTTAGCCTCTACAACCTTGGCGGTATCAGTACCTACCTCACCCTCAAAGTAAGAGTCAAACTCCTCAAGGACAGTAACAATAGCCTTGGACCCAAAGAACGATACTTGGCGGGTCTGGTAGTAGACCTCCTCGTTATCATAGGTATACATATCAAAGTGTACGTCTGAGATAGACATACCTGTAACCTTAGATAGGATAAAGAGAACAGAGGCGTACTCGTTGATATAGCCTGTGCCTACGCCTGTGGCGGTTTTGGTATTTGAGTATCCCACGATACTAACTCCTGTCTCGTCTGGCCCTGTGCCTGACGTATACCCTATATTATACGCTAGTTCTTGAGTGAAGTCAAGCCCTATTCCAAACTCCTGCTGTTTGTTACCAAACTGTTACCTGTTGTTTACCTATTGGTTATAGAAAATATATGCGGTCTATATCCTGTGGATAAGGTTGTGGATAACGCACATCATACACAAATAAAAAATTGTTAAGTTTGGAACAATATAACAAATTTATTAACTTTTCACATTTTCAAACGGCACCTTCAAATAAGGAACCAACATATAAGTAAGAGGACTATCACTCACTTTGATTAACCTAGTAAACTGCAAGCATAACGGTTTCATAACAGTATTATATCATCTAGGGGTTATCCACAGGATTTGGGGGGATGTGGATAACTATGGTGGTATAATATCTCTATAAGAGATGATGAAGGAGAAAAGTATATGGTAAACGAAGATTACTTAGACCTTACAAAGGAACTAAACCAAGTAGGTCTAGCAGATGGAATATGCTGTGCTTGCACAGCCTGTTCTTGTTCTCCCTGTATGTGTGTTGAGGATGACTGCTGTCAGCCAGGGTCATTTATCCCATCTAAACAATATGAACTTCTTGTAGAGTTATAAAAAAGGGTATATAACAAATTTTAAGTTTTCTCTTGACTCTTTAGTCTTTTCTTGATATAATAGACACATAACATAATCGAGCCATTGGGAGATGGTTAATATGGACAAGACGAAAGTCAAAAATAAATTAATATCAAGTATTGTGGGTTCCTCCTTGATTGGAACATCACTTATTTTCGCAACACCTGCTCAGGCATCTATCATGTGTCTGGACTTATCTACATATAGATATATTGAGATGAATTCTTATGCAGAGTGTAGGGCATACAATTCCTCTACCCCTGATGTTGAGGGACCAGACGATAGTCAACCTGTTTCAGATCCCATTGAACAAACACCTGACCCTAACCCGACCGTTGCTCCTACGGAGCCTGTGGTCGATGAGGTCATTGATACAGTTGCCGAAGCCGAAGAGGTTTTGGAAGATGACCCCAACGGACAAGCCGTTGTTGTGCAACTTACTAACGGCGACCGCCTAAGCGGTGAGGTTACAGCAGAGGAAAAGTTTGCCCTCCAAGACTCAGGTGCTTTGGTATTGGAAGATACACCCGTAAGCATTAACTATAGTTGGGGACTTGACCGTATTAACCAACCCTCGCTACCCCTGGATGACTATTATGACGGCACAGGGAAAGGTAGCGGTGTGGAAGTCTACGTTATTGACACAGGTGTTGATTGGTCTTATACTTCTCAGTTTAACGATATTAGGTCAACAGGCTTTGACTATATCGGTGGTGATAGGTGGCGTGATGGTCGTTGGCAGGTCACCGACGGCAACCCTATGGACTGTCACGGACACGGCACACACGTTGCGGGTACTGTAGCATCCAAAGACTATGGTGTTGCACCAGACGCAACTATTATCGGTGTGCGTGTGCTCAGTTGCTCAGGATCAGGTTCTACCTCTGGTGTGACGGCAGGTGTTGACTGGGTTACCTACCAGAAGTCACTCAAGCCCTCTACCCCTATGGTTATCAACATGAGCCTTGGCGGGGGCACAAACTCTATTCTTAATAACGCTGTGGCAGAAGCAGTTGCCGCAGGTATTATTGTTGTGGTAGCGGCAGGTAACTCAAACGGCAACGCAGCATATGCCTCTCCTGCCTCAGAGCCAACCGCTATTACTGTGGGTAGTACAGACCGTTACGACGACCGTTCTTATTTTAGTAACTATGGCAGCGTTGTGGATATCTTTGCCCCAGGGTCTTCTATTACCTCTACCCTCGATGGTGGTGGCGTAGGTTCTATGTCAGGTACTTCTATGGCTTCCCCCCACGTTGCAGGTGTAGCCGCAGGTTATTTGGCAGACGGCAACTCAGCCTCAGGCTTTGATAGTTGGATTAAAACTAACGCAACTACCTTTACCCAAGACCGTTCTGGTACGACAGATAAGTTAGTTCAGTTTAACGTAGGCACAGATCCTAACCCTGCCCCAGAGCCAACACCCACTCCTACGCCCACACCTACACCAGAACCACCCCCTGTTGGGCAACAACCAACCAATCCACCACCCGCACCTGCCCCCGCACCACCATCAGGCGGTGGAGGTGGTAGTGCTCCTGCACCTGCCCCAGCACCAGAGCCTATCTTAGAGGTTCCTCCTGTGTGGGTGCCACCAACAGCAGAAAACCCTGTTACGATTCAGCAACAACCAGATAACGAAACGGTAACGAACACACCACGCTCTAATCCTATCAAAAAGGTTGGAAAGAAAACGGTAGTTACATTAGAGTTTGATTCAAGTGACTACACATCTGTTCGTACCTACAAGTGGAATACAAAGAAAAAGCGGTGGAAGGAAGTTCGATACACAGTCAAATTTGATGATGGCATTCAAATGTCATTTAAGAAGAAGGGCAAGTATCGGGTAGTCGGAGTAAATGTCATTGACGATACACGAGATGTTCTCGTAACATTCAAGGTGAAGAAAAAGAAGAAGTAAAACCATCTCCCAGCAAAAGGCACCCTTCGGGGTGCTTTTTGTTTTGTGTGGTATAATAGCGTTATGTTAGGTATGGGTTTCACCCAAACAACGGGTAAAGAGGGTAACTGGCCCTCAGAAGTAACACACGCACGCATCTGGGATATTGGTGCTACATGGAAAGACATTCACGTTGCTCCTGACCAATTCGATTGGTCTCGTCTTGATGAAGTGTTGAGTAAGATGGAAGGTATGGGTTACAAACATATTACATATGTTATTGCCGCTACCCCTCGTTGGGCCGCTTCCGATCCTAACGCCCCTCATTCGGCTCCATGGTTGGGACCAGGCACAAACTCTCTACCAGGAGATCTCAACGCTTCTTGGAAACCATTCGTAGCAAACCTATCACAACGTTACAAGGGTCGCATTCACGCATATGAAATTTGGAATGAACCTCAGTTGGCTGATTTTATGTATCCATACGACGACAAGAATCGTAACAAGTTAGCACAAATGACCAAAGACGCTTCTCGCATCATCAAGGGTAATGACCCCGCCGCAAAAATTGGGTGTGCATCGGTGCTCCCAAGACCAAGTTCAGGCGGTATGAAGAAAGCATCTAAATATTTCACAGCACTAAAGAAAAAGGATAGTAAAGGTTGGTGCGGCATTGACTTTGTTGCCTGCCATATTTATCCAATGGGCTCCACATCGCAAGGGAAGTTGTGGAAAGAATATCACCAAGACGTAAAGAAGACAATGAAGGATATGGGTTGCCCCACTACAAAACTATGGGTGACCGAAACAGCATTAGGATTACTCTCTGACGGAATTCCACAAGACAAAGTAGAAAAGTATATGCAAACTATCAAGGATTACGTCAAGGGTGGTTTTGTGATGTGGTATGCCTGGGAACGCCCTGATCTCAAGGGTGCTTGGATTGGCGACGGCACATATGCTTGGACTGCTATTAAAAAGAGGTGGAAGTAATGTCAGAATTTAAAAGACCAAGTGCATCAGATACAATGATTGATCATGCGGAGCAGCACGGGTTCATTTATGATGAGGTCAATAAACTAAAGTCTGTTGTTGAGGATCTCCAAGATGCTGTTGCTGAAATCAAAAATACACTAAAAGATAATAAATAAAGTGGTATAATAAAACTATGAGACAATTTCCCATTTTTACAGAAGGTGCATCAGATGAGATGTATGTTAACGTCAACAATAGTAAGGCGTGGAACTATTCTTCTGGTGAGCGTATTACCAACATTGATGCCGACGAGTATGGCGTAAACATTAACATTGGTGCCGACGCTTCCAACGTTGTAGGTGTAAAAAACTTTTTAGACGATGGTGATGAAAAAACTTCTGGTCGTCTTATTTGGAACGCTCAGAAGGCACAGAATACTCCTGATGCAGATGGCGATACAGGATGGGACAAGGATAAATTTTTGGGGGTAAAGAGTTGGGCAGGCGTTGTTATCAAAGGTAAGAATGCTTTCCAAGGAGCAAATAAACTACAAAAGTTTGAATCAAAGAATGCCCCAAAGGTTGAATCTGAGTCATCAGAATCTTGGTTTCGGTATTGCGGATTGTTTAATGACCCACTACACAACTGGAGTTGGAAGACAATCAAGCGTTCCGACCATATGCTTGATGGATGTGTTAATCTTTCTGAAAAGAACTTCCTTTCAATCTTGCAGAAGATGAGTCTTGATAAGAATCCTGATGTTACTTGGGGAGATCAGGGTCCAGAGAATTTGGTTAACATTACCCCTGGAAATGACGACAATGTGCAATACATCGGGGCACGAGGAGTAACAGTCTATGAAAAGAAAACCATTGACCTAATTGATCATATGTATCAACAGGGTCAGGTAGTTATGGATTTTGATAATAAATGGTCTGGACTATTTACTACATACAAGAATGACTACGATTACTCCAACACCGATATTTACTACAATGGTGCTGATCTGGCAGTTATTCGTAACCTGCACAGAAGGAAAAGTGTGGTATAATAATACCAACATCTAAAAGGAGAGTGTAAGATAATGGCGTTGCCCACAAACTTGACGGCTGAGAGTCCAATGACCAGCCATCACACATACCACAATAAGGAAGCAGAACTTCTCAATCGTCTAGAGAAGGTTCTTCCCTACCTAGAGGCAAAGACTCAGGTCATGGGTCAGCCATTTAAGTTGACACAAAACAAGCAGTTGCCAGGAAAGGGAGAAATTATCCTTCATAAATCTATTAACCCATCCTCATCAACAACTATGGGGCCAGGAGATAAGTTTGAAGACTGCTCAGCCATTTACATTAGCAAGACACCATTTGGTATGGATGGAGAAAACATCTGTAAGGTTGATGATGGTGCTGCTGTAACAAAGGAAAGCACATCTGTTCTTCTCTCTACATCCAAGGGTATTCTTGCTATCAACAGCACAAGCAAGTTGGGTCTAGGAAACGTGCAAAACATCGCAAGTCTTAACTACATTATGCTCCTTACATCAGGAACCTGGGGAGATCATGGTATGGTAAACATTCCCGATACTGAGTTTATTGGTGTATCCCTTGAACTCTCCTGGATTGCGGGGTAGTCATAATGGGAAACTACATCAACGACATTAACTACAACGCCAACAATGTTTCAGGAACAGATAAGTTGTCCACAGGACACTCTGATATTCACAATGACGATCAAAAGGTTATTGCTGAGTTGGTTGATAATCAGGCAATTCTTGACGATGCTCTCGCTCAAAAGGTAGACGAGGCACTTTCAGATCGTGTTGATAATCTAGAAGAGGTTGTTCACATTCTTGCACAAGGTCTTGAAGCAACATTTTGGAGCATTGGCCCAGGTGGTCAAACAATGCCCGACGGTGAGATTCTTCCCGCAGGACCAGATGGAAACATTGCATCTAATTGGGAAGATGTTACAGATCTTAAATTCTCTACAGTTACACAATCTCATGGATCACACGAAGGTCGCCCATTCTCAGTTTCTTCCCTTTTGATTGGAGAGGTTGTTCGTCTAACAGAAGCAAATGTAGATGCGGTAATTAATCCTGTTAATGGATACATGGTTGGAGTTGTAACCGCTATTGATTCAACCAACAATGCTGTTGCTGTAGATGTTCAATATGCATCAGGAAGTCCGGTAGCAGGAGAATATGCAGTTTCTGAGTTGTTCCCCCCAGCAGAAGACATTGACCTTTCTGAGTATGCAACAATGACTTGGAGCCAGTCACAGTTCTCTTTGATTGATCACACTCATAGTTACGCTCCAACTAGTCACAGTCACAGTTATGCAGAAGTTGATCATGGTCATACTGGATACTGGACTCCTACTAATGCTACTCAGACAGTTGTTGGAATTGCAAAACTTGGACAACTTGCAAAGACAAGCAGCGATTCTGGTATGTCTGTAGGACAGATGTGGTACGACAATGGACGTATCAAGATTCGTGAGTCCTAAATACTAAAGTTGTGGTATAATAGTTGCTATGAAACAAAAGGAACAAAATACACGAGGCAATTACATTGATCAGGTTGTTTATACTGGAACACCTGTTACAAAGAATACCCCTCTTCCTGCGGGGCACGCAGAATTGCACACCCACAACTCTGAGATAGCGTCAGCAATCATTAATAATCAGGAAGTTCTTGATGGACTTATTAAGAATGAAGAAGATTTGCGAGACAGGGTTTATAATCTAGAAGTTGAACTAGATGGCATTATAGAAGCATCTCGTGTCTATCTTTTTAAGATTGATACAAAAGCAAATGCAAGTATTGATGTTGATCTAGGGCACGCTCGTCCAGTAAAAGAAGATGATAACTTTTCTCAAAATTGGAATGAATCAAAAACAATAATTTTCTCAAACATGACTTATTCAAGAGCAGAAAGAAAAGTTTTAGGAAATCAATTTACATATTATCGCAAGGGTGATTCGGGAGGCAATAAAGAATTTTTAAACACCTTGAAGAGTCAATCTTGTCCAGTAAAAGAACTTAAAGAAATGCAGGTTCACGTTAGTCAGAATGCAGAGCACGAGGACTTTGCAGAGGAAAACTTTTTAGAAGTTACGAAAGGACAGGAAACGGCTGTTTTTAAAATTGTTGCATCTTCCGTTGTGCCCAACAAAAGCGATAAGCGATTAATTACTTTGGAGTGGGTAATGGGAGAGGAATTCACCTGTTTCTTTGAAGATAAATATACTTTGTCTAGTGTTACAGATTCTTCCAGGATATTTAATGCCGCCTCGGTTAATCCAGGTCAAGAAATTAGTGTTGTTGAAACAGATGAGTTTGGTGATGTCCTTCCACAACACCACTACGTTATGGGGGTAGTCACATCAGTTGATCCATCAAACAACTCAGTAACCTACATTAATCAATATGCAGGTGGAGACCCCATTGATGGTGACTTTATTATTGCTCAATTCCTTCCTATGGGTAATGCAATTTCAGGGTATGCAACAAAAGAATGGTCAAATGAAACATTTGCAAATAACCTCCACGCTCATGGATATTCCTCTAGTGCCCATAAACACGATAGCGTACATTCTGGATCTAACCACACTCATAATTATGCAACAAGTTTACCATCAGCAGCAGACAAAACTAGTACGGGTTCTTTCAAACTGGGACAATTACCAACTGGTACAGACGTAAAGCCTGCTCTATCAAGTGGACAGTTGTATTGGTGCACAACTACAAAAATGTTACTGGTGGGGAAATAATGTATCTTTTAGATAAAATTGTAGAAAAAAAAGACATCACAAGTCTTGAAGATGGAGGTGCTTTTGTTGGTGCTATGCACTATGATAGAGAGCAGTTTGCTAATTTTTTGAAGCATCAGGAATTCCTAAAAAATCCAGAAAAAGCAAGACAGGAAAGAGTGTTTTTTGTTTTCAATCATACAGGTGCTTACCCATTTTCCTGCCCCCCAACAGGAGCACCACGAGTTTTTCCAGGGAATTCAAAATGGGGCAACGTTGGAGATTTTAACAGTCAAGGAGATACATGGAAGCACGACACAAACATCCAGGCATCAGGAGATCCAACACAAAGTTCTGATTCTAATAACGCAAAAATTGGACTTAACACAGGAGCAAACCATGACGTTAATGCTTTTTGGGGAGTAACTGAAGATGCTATGAGTGTTGGTCAGCGTAACGTTCGTGGCGTTTCTTTTGAAACAAAGCAAATTGGCGACACCAAGTTTAAGCCCCGTGTTACAGGATCAGCAATGGTATGGAAAAATGCTAGTGGTGATATAAAGAGAGAGTCTTTGTCTTTTAGGGGTAACGATAGGTCATACAAATATGAGGGCACTATTACAAATGAAAGCAAAGATTGGAAATCTTATTGGGGTCTTGCTAAGAAGGACACCCCATGGTTTAAGTGGTCAGATCCAACATACTACTGGGCAGGAGTTATCTTTCACTTTGAAACTACATGGCACTCTGGTTCCGCAATAGATTCTATGGTGCGAATTAGAAACTTGCGTCCAATCCTTGATAGGGATTATGCAGAAAGAAACAATAACGATTCGAACTCTCCACACGCAGTATGGTGTAACCTTAGTAAGTAGTAACAATTTATTAAATTGATGGTATAATAGAGATAACTTTTAAAAAGGAGTGAATGTTATGGGTTGGGTATCTAGTAAGGATTATTCAGCAACATGGGGCAAACTATATGGTCCAACTGTGTATCGTCAGCAAACTGACGCTGCTCAATTTGTTGTTGAGGCTCCCACTACCAAAGAAGCAGCGGCTCCCGTTGCTAAAGAGGTAGAAACCTCCGACGCACCCGCAGTCAAGCGGGTAGCCAAGAAGACTACTCCTAAAAAGAATACAGAGACAAAGACAGAATCAAAGCCAGACGTTGAAAAGTCTGTAGCAGAAGATGTTGTTGAAGAGCCTGTTGTAGAAACTACAGAAGAGGTAGAATAAAATGGCTGTATCATCAGATCAGTTTAAGAAGGCACTAGATGCCTCTGGACTAGACATTGAGTGGATGAGTGGTTGGAAAAACACTTGGCATGGCATGAGTTCTTGGAAGGGCAAGAACGGCAACCCTGTTGCTTTGATGCTTCATCACACCGCAGGTGCTTCCACAGATTCCACCGACCCTAATCACAAGGGCAACAAGTGTTCTGCTGATGACGGGCAGGTAAAATTCGTACACCGCCACCCAGAATTTAAAAGTCCCGCATCGCAATATACTTTGCGTCGTTGTGGTAAGTTAGCAATTAATGCCTATAAGCCTTGCTATCACGCAGGCAAGGGAGATTTTTCGGGTA
>WLWG01002963.1_pt1 | contig 12132 bp, 9 predicted proteins | sample 6712871 | NCBI WGS metagenome assembly WLWG01 (sample SAMN12718693, study PRJNA515312) | sponge metagenome | isolation source: marine sponge | host: Mycale hentscheli | place: New Zealand: South Island, Marlborough, Capsize Point | collected 2003-05-01 | reverse complement strand
GGGAACACCCGTCAGCGGGTTGACGACCGATCGCTTGCGGAAACCGCGGACGAAGACGCTGTGCCTCGCCAGATCCCCTAGCAATTGGGGTGGATCCGGGTCGGTTCGGCGTGTGAGGGCGAGCCGGAGTTTGTGCAGAGAGAGCCCTGCAATCGCCGCCACGTCCGCCGCGGCCGCTCCGAACGATCCGAAGCTGTTAAGGAAGTAACGCCGGCGGGCGTTGAACCAGTACGCGGGGCGGCGGCTAGGCCGCTTGCTCTGTTCGGTGATGTGCGTCGTCTTGCCGACGAGGTGAACAATCCGGCTGGTTGGGACGTACCACGTCGGCCACCCGGCGCGGCTTGCCCGCAGGCAGAAGTCGACATCGTTGAAGTCTCTGGCGAACGCCGTGTCGAAACCACCCAGTTCATCGAAGACGTCTTTCCGGACGAGCATCGCGGCTGCGGTTACGGCGGAGAAATTCCGTGGCGTGAGAGTGGAGCCGAAGTACCCCGGGTCGGATGCAGGTTTGCCGATTCGAGCATGGGTGGGGCCTGTCGGCAGCAGGATCATGCCGACATGCTGGAGTCGACCGTTCGGATAGGTGAGTTTGGCACCCACGATGCCGACTGCCGGATCCTGCAGGAGTTCCACCATCCGTTCCAGGGACTTCGGCTCCACCATCTGGGTATCGTCATTGAGGAGTAGTAGTAGGTCTCCCGAGGCGTGCTCTCGTCCGATATTGATCGCCTCGGCAAAGTTGAAAGCCTTCGTTTGGTAGACAACTTGCTTTTCGACACCCGGGATTTCGGCGATCGTGTTGGTCGTAACGGCGATGACCTCCAACCCGCCAGATAACTCGACGGACCTGACACTCCCCACTGCCCGATCGACGTATCGCTCCCCGCTACCGTCCACGTTTCCGGCAGTCGGAACGATCACACTGATGCGTGAGGCCTCGGTAACGCGTGGATGCACCTCGTTCAGCCCAGGCGTTGCGCTGGCATGTACTGATCCACCGCCGAACCGCCTCTGTAGATACTCCGATTGCGCACGCTCGGTCGCCTTCTGCGCCCAGGGTTTGGCATCGATGCTGCTCGCGGTGCTGTTCTCCCAGGCGCGCCAGTGGTAAAGCGGAAAGGGAATGTGCACGACGTTTTCCTCGGACAATTCCGGAACCAAGCGCAGAGCCAGGTCGAAATCCTGAGCGCCATCCATCTCGGATCGGAACCCACCAACTCGTTGCACGATGCTCGTGCGGAACACCGTGAAATGACATAAGTACATCTGTGTCATCAGAAGCTCAGGCGAGAAATCGGGCTTGCAGTACACGTCGAAGTGTCGGCCGCCTCCATCGATCTTGTCTTCATCGGAGTAAGCAACGGCAACCTGCACAGGGGAAGCCGCGATCGCCTCGGACATGAGAGTCAGGGCCCGAGGGTCGAGTGCGTCGTCGTGATCGATCCAGCCGAAGAACTCGCTCGTCACGTGCTCAAGCGCGCGGTTCTGCGCCGCACTGATCCCACCATTGGGACCTCGCACCACCACGATGCGCGGGTCCGGATCACTTTCCAGTTCGGCAAGAAACGCCACCACCCGGTGATCTGAGGAACCGTCATCGGAAACGACGAGCTGCCAATTGCTGGCGGTTTGGGATCGCACGCTGGCAATGCACGCGCGTAGGTAGTCGAGTGGTGGATCGAATACGGCGACGATGACGCTCAAGGGCACAGAATTGTCCACTGTCGATGGTGTGGTGTTGGTGGCTCCGGCGAGCCACTGTCGGTACTCCCTACCGGTGAGGCGGTTCCACCAGGCACGCCGGATGCGCCGGCGAATGACTCCGAGGGGGCGCCTGATTCGACGGTAGAGGCTCAAGGATTGTTGCGCCTCGCTCACGGGTGTGACTGTAGTCCGAGTGACGTGAGTGCCGTGCCTACGAATCGGTGCCGAAGGTCAGTACGACGAACTGCGATCCCGTACCCGGCCGAGCATCGATCACCTCGCGTCGCTGCAACCAGCGGCCTTGAATGACGGCCTGCTCAATTCCCGACTCCGCTGTCGCGACGATCACCGTCGCGGCATCTCGAGTCTGTTCGGGGTTATCGGCATAAACGGGCGCGGCATCGGGTGCTAGGAATTCGATCACCGCCCGGTCGTATAGGTACAAGCCGATGACTGCTACGCCTTCCTGGGTGCCGGAAGTGTTCAGATACTCAGCCACAGTCCGAACATTGGTCTGAGTGTTGTAGTGGTGGCCCAAGGACTCTCGATAGGTCCCGAATAGCTCTTGGGCGTTCAGCGCTGCCGCTGCCAACAGGGCGATGGCCAGGACTGCGCTGACAAGTCTGCGCATGATCCGGCCCCACGATTGCGCCCAACGAAGGGCGGAAGCCACTGCGAGTCCCGCTAACGGGAAGACGAAGGCTTGCGATCCGATGGATCGAAGCGCGTGAGGGTTTCCTTCATTGGCCAGGATTTCCGGCAATTGCGTAATGAGTAGGCCGGCAAGCATCAGAGCTGCGCTCGCACCGAGGCGGCGAGGGAGCGACTCACGTGGCGATCGAATTCCCAGGATGATGGCCACGACCGCTGCCACGAGTCCGACCAAAACGAGAACCCCTGTGATGGGGTCCAGTAGCGGCTCACCGGAGAGGTTGTAGCGCCAGTTGGTGTCGCCGCTTACGTGGTACTTGCCGATCGCCAAGAGGCTGTTGCGCCCGATGGTGGCGGCCACGGACAGTGGGTCGCTGCCTTCACCAACAATCGAAAGGGAACCGGCGCGTGCGGACAGCAGCCCTGGCTCGGCCCGAAATGCTCACAGCATCGGCGCTGCTGTGAGCAGCGCCGCACCGCCCATCCAGGCCAGTGCTCGTGCAACGCGACCCAGACTGAATACCCACAACGCGAGGAGTACGCCGGCAACGGCGTAGAGGGGCATGACGCGGTAGGCGGCGTAGGAGTAGATGCCTACCGCAAAGATCACCCCGGCCAGCACTAGTGCCCAGCGTTGCCCTCGCCTTACGCCCCAGACGGCGAAGTAGGTGCCCGTGGCCGCACACAGCGGCACGAGCGGGGCAGGGTACGCCTGTCGAGACAGCAGGATCGCGTAACTCGAAGTGGCTGACAGAAAGGCCGCAACAAGACCACCGATCGGTGACCGGAACAACTCGCGCGTGAGCAGGCCCACGAACGGCACAAGCAATGCGCCGGCGAGCGCCGAGGGTGCACGCAGGGAGGCTATTGACACACCGAACCAAGAGAACATCAATGCCTGCAAGTGACTCATCAGACCTTCAGCGACAAGACCCCTATCGAAGTTGTCGGGGATCCACAGCCGGATGCCGGTCTGGTTCATCGTGTCAATCGCATCGAGCCCGTTCATCGCCTCGTCGAAGAACAGGCCGGTCGGTAGCTCATCGAGCTGGTAGAACCGAAGGAACACCCCGATTGCCGTGATGACAGCAAGCAAAGCTACGAACCAGGCTTCGCGTGCCTTAGTCATGCATTGTTTCAGGGTTGATGCTGAATGTGGCAGGTAACTCGACGAAGCCCTGGCCCATCTCTCCTCGCGGGCTTCGGACGACGAATTCCAGGGCATCGGTCCAGGAATCGACAAGGCGGGTGCCGAGGTGATCGAAGATGTCGATGTGCAGGATGTAACGGCCCGGCAGCAATGGGGTGTCGCTCAATCCCACGGTGACCGTTCGGTCACCATCGATCCATCCGTAGTCGACTCCGTGTCGGTGGTTGTTCAACATCGTGATGAGCGGGCCGGAATCGTGCTGGATCGCAAGGCGTACGTTCGGTCCCAGGAATCGTTCCCTGGAGGAAATGCCCACGTTGAAGTAGCAGGTAGTGCCGGTTTCCACGTGGTCGACGAGTTGACCTTGAGCGTCTACCACCTCGGCTCGCGTAGCCGTAACAACTGCGCCGCTGTCGCGGCCGCCATCGTCGCGTGTCGCGGCGATTCGCGGGTTCCGCGCAGACTCTTCTGCGTTGATGCGTGCGAGGTAACTCGCCACGACTGTGGAGGCGCTGCCGACCTCTTGAACCTCTCCGTGCTCAAGCCAGGAAACTTCATCGCACAGGCTCTCGATCTGTCCAAGCGAGTGGCTGACCACCACGATTGTTCGCCCTGCCTTGCGCAGAGCGGCTAGGTGGTCGAAGCACTTTCGCTGAAATTCCTCGTCCCCGACCGTCAGCACCTCGTCAACAAGCAGGATGTCCGGCTGAAGGTTGACCGCTACAGCAAATCCGAGTCGCACGTACATGCCGCTGGAGTAGTGCTTGACGGGATCGTCGATGAATTCCTGCAGCCCTGAGAAGTCAATGATCTCTTCGGTAGCCGCCTCAACTTCGCGTTTCGAGAGCCCGAGGATCGCCCCATTGAGTCGGATGTTCTCCCGGCCGCTCATCTCGGGGTGGAATCCCGCACCGAGTTCGATCAGCGCACCGATGAGGCCGTGGGCTTCGATGGTTCCGCTCGTCGGGCGGTAGATGCCGGTGATGAGCTTGAGCATGGTGGACTTGCCTGAACCGTTGTGCCCGATGAGGCCGTACACACTGCCGCGAGGCACCTTCAAGGAGACGTTCCGTAGCGCCCAGAAGTCCTCGCTACGGCGGGCCCGGCCTCGTACGACCCTCTCTTTCAGCGATTGCCGGCGGTCGGCGTGGCGCACGAAGCGCTTGGAGACATCAGTCGCGTCGATCGCGAACTCAGGGGTGCCCACTACAACCACTCCCGCAGATCTTCGCCTTTACGTTCGAAGACCACTAGTCCGAGCCACAGCATCCCAATCCCCAGACCCAACAGTGCAGGGATCTCCCACCATGGTGGTGTGGTGAGGGAATACATCACATCGTGCATCGCCTCCACGAACCACGTCATCGGATTCATCTGCACGATCACCGCCAACCACTCTGCGGTGTCCTCGACGAGTGACAGCGGGTACAGGATCGGGGTGAGGAAGTACAAAGCGCCCAAAATCACGGTGACGATGTACTGAACATCGCCGTACCTAGCGTTAGCCACCGTCAGCATCAGGCCTAACCCTTGGGCGAAGAGCGCGGTCGCGATCAGAATCGGGATGGCGAGCAACCAGGTGATTCCGATGTTGCGTTGCCATAGGAACATCCCGATCAGGACCAGGATCTCCAGGGCTACCTGGATTAGCTGCACCACCGAGGCTCCCAGCACCGGAGCCCACGCCGGGAAGGGGACCTTCTTCAATAATTCGCTGTTGGAGCGCAGTTGGGTCATCGACAGCATGAGGATGCTGGAGAAGAGATTCCAGGTCACCATCCCGGTGAACAAGAAGGCGGCGAACGAGGTTCGCTCTGGATCCGCACCAAGCGGTGGGGCCTGGATGCGGAAGACCAGCGAGAAGACAGCCGCATACACGAGCAATGTGGCCAGGGGCTGCAAGAGCGACCAGAACCAGCCGAGGAAACTCGATCGATAGCGGGTTGCGAAATCACGGTTAGCGAAAGCGGTGATGAGTGCACGCCGCCGGTAGATTTCCGCCAACATGAGTCCTCCTAGATCGGACGCGACTCTAGTGCAGGTTCCCTCGCTGTCGATTTCCTGCGCGCACGGGTCTTTTGCGCTGCGCGACTGACTGCGGAGATGAAAACCACGCAGAAAAAAGGCACGAGGATGTATTTCAATCTGTCCGCTTCGGTCCAGTCGTAGCGATTCGCCAACAAGAAGGTCAGCATGGTGGTGGCAACGATGAAGGCGAGCGCTGCGTATCTGCGCACAAGTTGTATCAGTCCACGAACTCCATAGACGTACAGCAGTGCTCCAACCGTCACGAGAATTACCAGCCAGTAGAAGGACCAGGACAGAACAACGCTCGAGGGCGGCGTCCATGGCAGCAGGTCAGCGGCGACATTCGCCGGACCAGCCCCAACTATCGAATAGTCGTGGGTCCATCGAAATGCTTGAAATGTGTTCATCTGCACACCCCACAGCAGGTTCTTGGCCACCTGGAACGGGTCGCGCAAGTAATAGTCGTTGCCGACCTGCGTCAAGATGAAGTTGAGTTCCACATTTTCCGGGGAATTGAAGCCGCTATCGAACTGCTCAGCGTTCTCGATGATGTCCGGTGGAACCTCCACCGCAGCCAACTCGGCGTCGGTCGGTCGGTAGGAGACCACCTCAATTTGATGATTGCCGGCAAATGACGTAGTTGCTGTCGTGTCGTACAGGACGTACTGCTTGGCCGGCAGCACGAACAGGGATCCCGTCAAGACGACACTCAGAGCGATGGCGACCGGCTTCGCCCGTCGCATGCGGTAGCGGTAGAGCAAGAACACCACAACCGGCATGAAGATGAGGATCTGCAGTTGGAAGATAGTTCGGGTGAAGGACAAGAGAACCAGGCTCAGCAGCCACCAGTTCAAGAGTCTTGGGCTGCCCTGTCGTATCGCGAGATACAGCAAGAAGAGCATCACGGTGGCGAGCACGGCTGACGGGAATGTTCCGTCAAGCAATGTGGCCATCGCAATCGTTCCGGGGTAGGCACCGATGGCCACCGCACCCACGTAGGCCCAGGCGCGTGAACGTGTGAGGGTTCGTACCCACACGAAGACGGTGAACAGCAAGGCCCCGTAGAAGACCGCGTACAGCACATACATCCGCTGATCGATCATCCGGGCCGTCATGGTGCCGCCGGCCAGATACTCCGGGAAAGACAGCAGCAGGCGCAGTGCCTCCAGCACGGGAGGTTGGACGTGCAGGTACCACAAGGCGACCGGCCCCGCGTCCACCAGATCTTGGATCTTCACCTCCTGCATGAAATCGTTGCTGGACCAGGCTTGAAAGCGATATCCGGCGAACAAGCGATCGGAGGCAAACGTCAGCAGCACCCATTCGTAAGCCAGGAGCAGGAGTGTTCCGATGGAGCCGACCGCGAGTGCTTCGCCCATCGTGCCCCGGGTCGGGGTTACGGCTCGATCCGTCTCCACAGATCGATGGTAAGCGGTGGTTACCGAGACGAGCGGCCCCATCGCTGCCGCAGCGGCGCGGTGAGTCGCCAGGAACGGGTGCTCGTAAGGAAATCGAGTTCCTGGCGCAGTGCTTGCGCACTGGCGCGAAGCGCAGCTACCTCGAGTTGGTGGTCATCGCTTTCCAGCACCACCACAGATCGGATGCCAAGAAAACCTTCAACCGAATCCGATGCATCGGTGACCGTCAAATATCCGATGGCCGGCTCTCCAGCATTCCCATCACCGAGATCCATCCGCAACGCCGAGCCCAGGTAGACATCCTCCATTCGGTCACCCGCGGGGGACACCGTGGAGACTTGAACCTTTCCCGGCATTGACCTGGTCGAAATGAGCAAAGACAGGGGTCCAGAGACCGGGCGGATGAAGCCAATTCGAATCTGTCTATCGGGTCGAACCTCTAGTCCCCAGGTTTGGGGAGCGCCGAACTGGCCTGTGAGCAGCCGATCGGTGACCGTGAAGTCCTGAGGATCGCGCTGTTGTCCGAGTAGGGGTGTTCGCGCATCGTGGGCAAGGTAGTCGACGTATTTGTCGGCGTGGGCGCCATCTGGAGCGTCCTTGGATGGGCTGAAGACATACTCACGAGCAACGACGATGTCCGGTTCTGGCATGGGTAGCTCCCACTCTTCTCGGGCCTTAGAAATTTCGGTGAGCAGACTTTGGGCGATGTCGCGCCAGGTAACCAAGACACGAGACGAATTCGAGATCTCTCGCTCGAGATGCAGGCGCTGATCGATATCGAGGCCTGTGCTTTCGATCTGGGTCAGGAAGTCCTGCAGGTCTCCTGCTTCGAAATATGTGGCTAAATCCCCACCGGCCTCAGGCAGCGAGGAGTTGCGTGCGGTTATCACTACCTTGCCGAAGGCCAGGCTCTCCGAAACTGGCAGTCCCCATCCTTCGTAGCGTGAGGGGTAGATGGTGAAAAGCGAGTGCTGGTAGAGATCCGCCAACTCTCGATCGGACACGTTCGATGTGAGCAGGTGCACTTTGCCGTTGAGTCCTGCGCTGGCATGGAACTCAGTCAAGAACTCCTCGGCATGCCAGCCGAGGCGTCCCACACACAGCAAGTCCGGGGTCGACTCACCACCATGCCGATCGATCAACTCGCGCCACGCCTGCAGGGCGAACAGGTGGTTCTTGCGCGATTCGATAGTTCCCACCATCAAAGCGAACGATCGCGGCCAGGGAGACATCTCACTGGCCGGAAAGTTGGATGGAGCGATGGCGTTCGGGAGCCCGGTGGCGACTCCGCCGGGGCAGGGCAGAGATCGCTGGGAGCACCACGCCTCAAGGTCATTTCGGCTTGACTGGCTGATCGCTGGGATTCGCGCGCCCGCCTCGGCGATGAGGTGCAGGTAGCGGTCGAAGAGCTGGTTGACGGTTGCAGTGTGGCCAGCTTCCATGACAGGGGTGAGGTCGTAGAGCAAGAAGACCAAACGCGCGCCCTGGGTTCGTACGTTCCACGCGGCCAACATCATCGCGTCGCTGATCCAGACAGCTCCGGGGAAAACGATGACGGTCTGAGTGTCCACAGCCAATGCCGGCTTGCCAGGTAGCCGGGAAACTTCGGCCTGCGCCGTCTGCGCTCGAGTGGCTCGATCGTCGCCCCCGTCCAGCATCGACGACAATGTCGTCGGATCGACTGCCACCAGCGAGCCCCGGGAACGGTCAAGCGCAATGGGAGTAAGACCTGATTCCATGAGGTGGGGCAGCACCCCTTCGATGACGCGCTGCACCCCTGAGGATGACTCGCTTCGCCCGTAGAACTCCAGGAGGTCGGTGACATCCAGGTATGTAGGGCCATGCACCTACGGCAGTGTAGGGCCGAAAAGTTGCCACTGGTGGCTACAGTGAGAACGTCATCGAGGAGGAGGAGACGGCAGATGAGATTTCGGGTAATCACCGCGGCGGTTGCCGCGGGTGTTCTGGCGGCGGCCGGACTCACCGCTCAGGCAGCCCACGCAGCCACCCCGTCGTTAATCGGCAGCGCCAACGGAGTTGTCGGTATCGCCCAGACGGTCGAAGTGCGGGCGCCAGGGTTCGCCAACCAAACCGTGAGCCTGAATTTCTCGCAAGCCGATCAAGTTCGTAGCACCGCAACAGTCGCGATCAATGCAGCTGGTTCTGGAAGTACCGTGTGGACTCCCACCGATGCAGGCGCTTGGACCATCTCCGGAGCTGGGTCCTTTTCCTCTGCTACGGCCAGCACTCCCAGCGTGGCAGCGGTGCCCACGAGAACCACCCTTTACGCCGTCAATCAGGCTGCGGTCAACGTCGCGACCAGCATGACCGCCGTGGTCGAGTCGACGAGCGGCAACGCGAGCCCGACTGGCTCGGTGACCTTCACCAACCCGGTCGGTACCTCGCTGGCCACCGTGGGTCTAACTCCGCTCGGCAACGGTAAGTCATCGGCTAACTTCTCCTGGACATCAACCTCGACAACTGAGCGGATTGACATCACGGCCAATTACAACCCAGGCATCGGTTTCAATGGTGCCGCCAATTGGCGAACTTCTTTTGGCAGCGTCGGGATTCAGGTCTTGCTTGAGAATCCTGCACTCTCGCTGAAATTGCCGGGATCCTTCACGGTCGGAGTGCCCACTGAGGTTTCCGCCATCGTCAATGGACCCAACAACGTGACGGTTCAAGGAAGCGCGGCTTTCTCCACAAATGTCAACGGCCAGATGTTGAGCATTTCCGGAAGCCGGCCCATCATCAGTGCTCAAGCTACGGCACCGTGGACGCCAACCGTTTCCGGTAATCAGATCATTACTTCGAACTACTCAGCATCCAACTCCAATGCCAGTGGAACGGCGTCTCAAATCGTCGACGTGAATCCAGCGTTGGGATCTGACCCAGTTTCAGTCGGGCTACAAGGCAGTGCCGCCTGGCCTGATGGAGCAAAGGTGTCTGCCAACGCTGACTCAACGCTGCAGCTGTTCACCACCACGGGCTCAGGAGCACCAACGACCATCTCAGAATCCGGACCGTGTCTGGTAAACGGCACCACGCTGATCACCGCAGCAGGGGCCGGCACTTGCATGTTGACGGTTGCCTCTCCGGGAACGCCATCCTTCGCAGCGAGTCAGGTAACCGTCACCTTGAATATCCAGGCGCCAGCCAAGAAGTCAAAGAAGAAGAGTCGCTAGCGCAATGTCTGTGCAAGCCGACCCCACGTGAGTTCTCCCCTGAGTTCGGGGGTGGATTGCTCCTTGAGAGCGTGAAGGGCGATCACCCGACCAAGGTCCGCGGCCTCGATGGATCGAAAGCGCCGGAATCCCTTCGTGCTCTGCCGGCCTCGGTCCAATCCGACCGACTGCCCTGGTGAGATCCGGTATTTGATCACCGGCTCGCGCGAGATCTGCAGCGCCCCTTGGGTAGCCACCAGGATGCTCCACCATCGATCGTGCAGCCATCTCGCAGGTGGCACGAACGACTCACTTCGCAGCAACTCGTCAGGCCGGATCATGGATGCGCTTCCGGTGGCCACCGAATGGCGCAAAACGTGGCGAAGGAGTGCCTGTGGTTCCCAATTTTCGACGTCGTCAGGGACATCGAAGGCCTCCACCAAAGTGCCGGAGACTCCCTCAAGGAGACCGTTACTCGCGAGATAACTCGATCCCTGCTCACTCATCAAGGCGGACTGGACTTCGAGTCGGTGCGGCAGCCACGGATCATCGTGATCAGCCAACGCAACAAAGTCCACTCCGCTCAAGTTTCGCACCCCTTGGGTGAAATTTCGAGCGATCCGGGTACGAGGATCTTCGTCCACAGAAGTTGAAGTCACCCTTTCTACTGAGACGCCCAACTCCCGCACAGAGGCAGCCCACTCATGAACAAGCACCCCGGTGTCGTCTGTCGAATAGTCATCGACGATCACCACCCGATTCGGAAGGTGCGTCTGCTCAGAGATCGACTCCAGGGTTCCTGGCAACCATATAGCACTGTTGTGCGTCACCACCACCACGCCAACCAGCGGTCCGCTCACCGCTGCCTCTCCTTGACCAGTTCGATGAGGACTCGCTCATAGTCTCGGGCCACCGAATCCCACGAATAATGCTTCGCTACGCGTTCTTGACCCAAGCGTGAGAGATCCAGCAATTGCTCATCCACGTCATCACCGGTCTCGCTGGTTGCGATGTCGTCAAAGTGCTCAGCCAGCTCTTTAACCGACGACCACCACAGCGCCTGATCGGAAAGAACCTCTCTATTGAACACACAGTCATACGCCATCACCGGGGCGCCAGCTCCCATGGCTCGCAGCAAACTGGGATTGGTGCCTCCTACCGAGTGCCCGTGGATGTAGGCACGGCAATGCCCGTACAACGCATTCAAGAGCTCCTGATCGTAAATGCCGCCCACGAGTCGAATCCGGTCGTCGTTTTCCGCAGCCTGCTCTATTTTCTCCGTGTACCAGCGGCTGTAGGGAGAACTGCCAACGACCAAGAGAGGGCGCGTCTCATCGCTCATTCGGTAAGCCTGAACGGCTTCCAGCACATGGTTCTCCGGTTCGAATCGAGACACCACCAAGTGGAAGTCCCGTCTCACGAGGCCTAGGCCGGCCAATCCGTCCGACTCTGGGTCCAGGACTTCGGCGCCGTAGGGAATAAAGCCGGCTTGCCTCTCAAAGTCGGTGGCAATCAGATCCTGGATAGCCCGTGAATCGGCAATTACTTTATCCGCCCACACGACCGCATTCCTTTCCGCCCAGCGGTAGTAACGCGCCCCCACACCTCGCCACTTCTCGCGACGGGACTCCAAACCGTCCATATGCACGACCGTTGGAATTCCCGCGTGAGTAAGCACCGGGATTACAGGCGCATTGCCCGAGTTCAACACAACCGCAACGTCCGGTCGATCCCGCACAACAGCATGAGCACTCGACAAGGCGGTATGGCTTAAGGTTTCAGCAAAACGATGACGGATAGCCGGCAGGTTCACCACGCGCATCTCCCGATACGAGTCGAGAGTTTGCCGTGGATTTCGCGCGTAGACGGTGACCACATGCCCCAAGGAAGCAAGGCGAGCACCGATCTCCTCGACAGCTGTCTCAAACCCCCCGTGACGAGCGGGGACGCCCCTGGTCCCCAACATAGCTATCCGCACTCGCTGAGGCTAAACCCTGCCCTCCTACGGTTAGAG
>WLWG01002961.1_pt1 | contig 12145 bp, 8 predicted proteins | sample 6712871 | NCBI WGS metagenome assembly WLWG01 (sample SAMN12718693, study PRJNA515312) | sponge metagenome | isolation source: marine sponge | host: Mycale hentscheli | place: New Zealand: South Island, Marlborough, Capsize Point | collected 2003-05-01 | reverse complement strand
CGGAACCGGTTTGGAGATCGGCTCGTACGCGCACCGCGCGATCTTGTACGAGGCAGGTGAGATTCCTTCCAACGAGCAGGCCGCTTTGTCGCCGACGGAGATGCCGTTCACGCAGGAAGACTTCGATTTGCAAGACGAGCACGCGATGGAACTCATGCCGGACATCGTCGGTGACGAAACAATTGGAGAGAAGTACGCCTGTAACGGTTTGCTGTCTCTGACACCGGACGGTGCGCCGATTCTCGGTGAAACCCCGGAGGTGAGGGGACTGTGGTCCGCCGCCGCTGTGTGGATCAAAGAAGGTCCTGGAGTAGGCAAATCAATTGCGGAGTGGATGGTTCTTGGAGAGTCGGAGATCGACCTGCACGGCGCCGACATCTCCCGGTTCTACGAGCACCACAAGACGCGGCAGCACATCACCGCTCGCACCGGTGAGGGATTCATCAAGACCTACGGGATCATCCACCCGGGTGAGCAGTGGACGAGTAATCGTGATGTTCGCCTGTCTCCGTACTACGAGCAGGAGAAGGCTCTCGGTGGCGTGTTCTACGAGGCCGTCGGCTGGGAGCGCCCCTTCTGGTACGAGTCGAATGCGCCTCTGGTGGAGAAGTTCGGTGACGCCGTCATGCCGCGAACGGCAGAGTGGGATGCGCGCTGGTGGTCACCCATCATCAACGCAGAGCATCTGCAAATGCGCGAGACCGCGGGAATGATCGATCTGACGCCCTTCGCGATCTTCGACATCGTCGGTCCGGGCGCCTTGGGCGTGGTCCAGACCTGCGCCGTGCGTCAGATGGACGTTGCGATCGGGAAGGTGATCTACACCCCGGTGCTGACCCCGCGGGGCGGGTTCCGCTCCGACCTGACGATCATGCGACTGGGAGCGAACCATTTCCGCGTCGTCACCGGTGGTGCCCACGGGATGTCGGACAGAAAGTGGTTCGCCGATCACCTGCCCGCCGATGGGACGGCGCAGTTGCAGGATCTGACCTCCTCGATGACGACGCTGGGAGTGTGGGGACCGAACGCCCGAGCAATCGTGCAGTCGCTCACTAGTGCAGACATGTCGCACGAGGGCTTTCCGTTCGGCAGCTGCCGCGTGATCGAGATGGGATCGCTTCGCGTTCTCGCGTCGCGCATCTCCTACGTCGGAGAACTCGGCTGGGAGTTGTACCTGCCCATTGAGCAGGGAGCGAAGTTGTGGGAGATGGTCTTCGAGGCGGGTCAATTGCACGGATTGATTCCCGTCGGTGTCGGTGTGTACGGCACGAGTGGCCGACTCGAAAAGGGTTACCGCGCGTACGGCGCCGAATTGGACGCCGAGTACAACATCGTCGAAGCGGGCATGGCGCTGAAGAAGGTCAAGGACGCTGATTTCGTTGGCAAGGAAGCGTTCTTGCAGCAGCGTGAGGAGGAACCGATGGCGTTGATGTGCACCCTGTCGGTGACAGATCACCACAGTGCCAGCGGCGAGAAGCGCTACATGCTCGGCATGGAGCCGATCTTGACCACCGACGGCGCACCCATCGCCGACAAGCATGGACGACGCTCCTTTGTGACGAGCGCCGGTTCGGCGCCGTCGCTTGGCAAGCACCTGTTGATGGCTTATCTCCCTCCCGAGCACGCGGTGGAGGGAATTGAGCTCCTCGTTGAGTACCTCGGGGAGCGTTATCCGGTGGTGGTCGACCGAGTCGGTGCCACCCCGTTGTTCGATCCCGCCAACGAACGGACTCTGAGCTGATGGACATTTGCGTATGCATTAAGCGATACCCGTCCCTCGGTAGCGCCATCATGCTGACCGACGATGGCATGGCGATCGACACCGACAAGCTCGGATTCACATTGAGCCCGCACGAGGAGTGCGCGGTGGAAGCAGCCGTTCAACTGAAGGAAGAGCACGGTGGGACGGTGACGTTGATCTCGATGGGGCCCGAGGGGGTCGAGGAACAGATTCGTGAGCAATTCGCCATCGGCGCCGATCGAGCAATCTGGATCCGCTCCGACTCCACGGATATCGATCCGCAAGCTGCGGCAAAGGCGATCGGTGACGCCATCGAGGCCGACGAGACAGCGTTCGACCTGATCCTTCTGGGATCGGAAAGCGCCGACAACGCGAACGCGCAAACGGGTGTCCGCCTGGCGCACCGGCTCGGGCGCCCGGTGGCGACAGCTATCAAGGGGATGACCATCGCCGACGGCGTCGCGACGTGCGAGCGGGCGGTGGGAACGATGCGCGAGGTCTACCGCGTTCGGCTCCCGGCGGTCGTCACCGTCAAGGATGGATTGAATATTCCTCGCTATCCGTCGGTCCCGGGACGCATCAAGGCGCGCAAGAAGCCGATCGACGAAGTCGCCGCCGACCTCGACGCCGCCCGCATCCAGCTGAAGGGACTCACCGCACCGATTCGGGAGTCGAAAGGCGCCCAAGCTCTCGGTGCGGGGGATGAAGCCGCCGACGCTCTCGTCGACGTGATGAAGCAGATCGGAGTTTTGTCATGATCCTCATCTACGCCGATCACGATCGCGGAGAACTCGATCCGCTCGCATTGCAGGTGGTATCAGCCGCGCGCGGGTTGGACGCTGATGTCCACGCCCTCATCGTCGGTCCCAACGCCGAAAAGTGCATCGACGACCTGGCAAGCGCCGGGGTCCTCACAGTTCATCATGGAACCAACGCGGCGATTGATGACTACACCCCTCGGGCGAACGCCAGTGCGGTGGTCACCGTCATGGATCGCCTCGAACCCCGAGCAGTCCTGGCGGCGGGAACACCCCGCGGAAGCGAGGTGCTGGCACATGTCGCATCGATCAAGGATCTTCCCCTCGTGACCGAATGCAGCGAGATTGCGCTGACGGGTCCGGGAACCGCGGAGGTGACGCGTGCTCGATGGGGCGGCAATCTGCTAGAGCGAAGCGAGGTCAGCGCCGACGTTCTGCTGGCAACCGCTCAGGCGCACGCATTCGCGGTGTCCGAGGATGCCGGCGACGCACAGGTCGAGGCGTTCGACGTCCCGGTGACCGACGCCGATCTCGAAGTGTCGATCGTCGAGCGAACAGGGGCCGCAGAAACCGGTGTCGGGCTGGCCGAAGCCAAGGTGGTGATCTCGGGCGGCCGGGGAATGGACGGGCCCGAGGCGTTCGGCATGCTGGAAGAACTCGCGGACATCCTCGGTGCTGCGGTGGGTTGCTCACGGGTGGTGACGGCTGCTGGCTGGCGCCCGCACGCCGAGCAGGTAGGCCAGACCGGAACGAAGGTCGCCCCCGATTTGTATATCGCGTTCGGAATCAGCGGCGCGACGCAGCACATCGCGGGATGCAAGTCGGCGAAGACCCTGATCGCGGTAAACACCGATGGGCAGGCGCCGATCATGACCCACGCGGACTATGCCGTCGTAGACAACCTTCACACCCTGCTACCCGTCCTCATCGAGAAGGCCCGCGCCGCTCAGGGCGCATAAAACGAAGGCGACATCATGCTCACCGATATCGAGATTGCGCAGGCAGCGTCCCTGCGCCCGATCGCTGAGGTGGCCGCGGTAGTCGGCGTGCCCGAGGCCGCCCTCGAGCCGTACGGCAAGACCAAAGCGAAGGTTCACCTCGACTGGCTCGCTCAGCAGCCGATACGACCGTCGGCGCGCATGATCCTGGTGACCGCGATCAGTCCAACACCGCCCGGGGAAGGGAAGACCACCACCACGGTCGGTCTCGGCGACGGTCTTCGTCATCTCGGAAAGAACGCGATGATCTGCTTGCGCGAGCCGTCACTGGGCCCGGTCTTCGGCATGAAGGGTGGCGCAGCCGGCGGGGGGTACGCCCAAGTAGTCCCGATGGAAGACATCAACCTCCACTTCACCGGGGATTTCAATGCGATCGGTCTCGCTAACAATCTGCTTGCTGCGCTGATCGACAACCACATTCACCACGGCAACGTGCTCGGTATCGACGTGCGCCGGGTGACGTGGCGGCGTGTGGTCGACATGAACGACCGAGCCCTTCGAGACACCACGGTCGCGCTCGGTGGCCCCGGAAACGGGTATCCCCGTGAAGACGGCTTCGACATCGTCGTTGCGTCGGAAATCATGGCGATTTTCTGTCTCGCTACCGACCTCGACGACATGAAGGAACGTCTCGGTCGCATCGTGATCGGCTACACACGCGACAAGAAACCCGTACATGCGCGTGATGTGAACGCCGAAGGCGCGATGACCGTCCTGCTAAAGGACGCGTTGGCGCCGAACCTCGTGCAGACCTTGGAAGGAACGCCGGCTTTCGTGCACGGCGGACCGTTCGCGAACATCGCCCACGGGTGCAACAGCGTCATCGCGACCGTCGGCGCACTTCGGCTCGCCGACTATGTCGTCACCGAAGCTGGATTCGGCGCCGATCTCGGCGCGGAGAAGTTCATCGACATCACCTGTCGTAGTGCGGGACTGCGTCCATCCGCGGCGGTGATCGTCGCGACGGTGCGGGCGCTCAAGCATCACGGGGGCGCCTCGGGGGATGACCTCACCATGGAGAACCTGGACGCGCTGAAGGCGGGCCTGGTCAATCTCGAGCGGCACATCAGCAACGTGCGCGATCACTACGGCGTACCCGCTGTGGTGTCCATCAACAAATTTCTGACCGACACCGATGCGGAAATCGATCTCCTTCGCACGCACGTCGAATCGATGAACGTGCCGATTGTTCTCTCAAGCCACTGGGCCGATGGCGGAGTCGGGGCCGCTGACCTCGCCTCCGTTGTTGTGGACATCTGTGATGCCGACGAGCGGGCGGTGAACGCTGGACACCAATCCTTTGTTTACCCCGACGACGCCTCCCTGTGGGAAAAGATCGAAGCCGTCGCCACTGCGATCTACGGCGCATCGGAAGTCACCGCCGACAGCAAAGTTCGCACCCGACTCCGCGAGTTGACGACCGAGGGGTACGGCCACCTGCCGGTTTGCATCGCCAAGACCCAGTATTCGTTCTCCACCGACCCGTCTCTGCTGGGCGCACCCTCGGGGCATTCGATGAACATTCGCGAGGTCCGTCTTTCAGCGGGAGCAGGCTTCGTCGTCGTCGTATGCGGGGACATCATGACGATGCCGGGCTTGCCGCGTGTGCCGTCGAGTGAGCGCATCGACGTGGTCGACGGCCAAGTCGTCGGGTTGTTTTAGCGGTGAGCCAGACGACGAGTCCGCGGCCGACGATTCGGCTTACCGACATCGCACTCCCCGAGCACGACGAAGCGTCGTCTGCTGCGGCGGTGAATCGGGTCGATCGGGTCGACCGTGTGGTCGTGGAAGCACCCTTGACGATCGTCGTCGGCGGTGAGGTGGTCGCCACGACGATGCGCACCCCCGGTCACGACGCAGAGCTCACCGCGGGCTGGTTGGTCAGCGAGGCAGGTCTGCGCGAGGTCGACGACATCGCCGAGATCAAGGTAGCGGCCACCGCCGCGCGCGGGGCGCGCGAAGAGCTTCGGGAAGACGACGACGCACCAGAAGATGATTCGCCCGACATTGACAGCGTGCACGTGCGCCTGAAGCCGGGGATCGAGCCACCGCGGCCGCGTGCCTACGTCACCTCGAGTTCCTGCGGAGTGTGTAGCGCCGATGTTGTGGACGCTGTCTCGGATCCGTACGCCCCACTGCACACGCCCGATTGGCGCGTGCATGCTGCCCAGGCGCTCGACCTCACACGGCAGATGCGGACGCGACAGAAGATGTTCGACCTGACCGGGTCCTTGCACGCGGCTGCTCTCGTCGAGCCGAACGGGAACGTGTTGCATGTCCGGGAAGACGTCGGTCGTCACAATGCCGTGGACAAGGTGATCGGCCGAGCGTTTATGGACGGCCTGGTACCTCTCACCGATTACGTGCTGGTTGTCAGCGGTCGTGTTTCCTACGAGATTGTCGCCAAGGCAATTAGCGCTTGTGTTGGAGCCATCGTGGCTGTATCCGGCCCGACAACGCTGGCTGTCGACACAGCGCGACGACACGATCTGCTCTTGGTCGGTTTCGCCCGTGATGACCGGATGAACATCTATTCCGGCGGGCAGTGGGTGAACTCATGACCGTCACACGAGGTCGTTTCGCCGAGTGGTCTCAGGAGTCCGCAGTTGCTCTTCTGGCCGAAACGTCCACGAGCCCCGGACCTGTGTTGATGTCGTTGCAAGCGGTGCAGGATCGCTTCGGCTATGTGCCCGCGGAGGCTGTGAGCCTGATTGCCGACGCGTGCAACGTCTCGCGAGCGGATGTTCATGGTGTGCTGACCTTCTACGCCGATCTTCGAACCAGTCCGGCGCCGGACGTGCCGGTGCGGTTGTGTGCAGCGGAGGCGTGTCAATCGGTCGGTGGTCGAGAACTCAAGCGCGATTGGGAACGCCGGTGTGGCGAATCTGCCGAGCTTTCCGAGGCGACCGGCGCAGACGAGCCCGTCTTCTGCCTCGGCAACTGCGCCCTGGCGCCCGCAGCCTTGGTCGGCGGAGCCCTTGTCGGCCGTGCCACCGTGGAGAAGGTGGAATCGATGGTGCGCGGATCTCTTGAGGAGTCACGATGACCGTGTGGTTCGTTTCGCGAGACTCGGCGGCCCGTTCCGTGGGCGCTGACGAGGTGGCGGACGCCTTTGTCGACCACGGTCACACCGTCGTGCGAACCAGTAGCCGCGGACTGTTGTGGCTGGAACCACTTGTTGAGCGGGTCGATGACGACGGCGCCCGCATCGGGTGGAGCAACGTCACACCCGATGCGGTGTCCAGTGAGGGAGTCTCATCGAACTTCGTCGGCCGGGTCGAGGACATCGACTTCCTCGCGCGTCAAGACCGGTGGATATTCGAGCGGATGGGCATCACGGACCCCGTCGACCCCGAGGACTACCTCGCCCACGGGGGAATGGTGGGTTTGCGCGCCGCGCTCGAGATGTCGGCGTCGGACGTGGTGGACAGCGTCGTCGAATCCGGCCTTCGCGGCCGAGGAGGTGCCGGCTTTCCCGCCGGAATCAAATGGAGAACAGTGGCCGAAACGCCGGCCAGTCCACACCGCGGGGAACCTGCCACGGCAGCCGCGCACAAGTACATCTGCGTCAACGCCGATGAGGGCGATAGCGGCACGTACGCCGATCGTATGGTGATGGAAGGGGATCCCTTCCTGCTGTTGGAGGGAATGGCGATCGCCGCCCATGCCGTGGGTGCCGAGCGCGGAATCGTGTATGTGCGCTCGGAGTACCCCGATGCCATCTCGGTGATGACAGAAGCGGTCGACATCGCCCGCGCGAACGGGTGGCTCGGTGAGGGAATTCTCGGGTCGCTCGTCTCTTTCGATGTCGAGATCCGCGTCGGCGCAGGCTCGTACGTGTGCGGGGAAGAGACGGCCATGCTGGAGAGCATCGAAGGACGCCGAGGCATGGTGCGAACTAAGCCCCCGCTTCCGGCGATCGAGGGTCTGTTCGGGACTCCGACAGTGATCAACAATGTCTTGACCATCGCGAGCGTCCCGTCGATTCTGGCTCGCGGTAGCAGCGCGTATGCGGCGTTGGGAACTGATGCATCGCACGGAACGCAGGTGTTCCAGCTCTCCGGCAACGTTGCCCGGGGTGGAATCGTGGAATCCGCGTTCGGTATCAGTGCGAATGAGCTGGTGTACGACTTCGGCGGTGGAACGCTCAGCGGTAGAGGTGTCCGCGCCGTTCAAATCGGTGGCCCCCTCGGTGCCTACCTGCCGTCTGATCGCCTCGATGTTCCGATGGGGTACGAAACGCTTGCCGAGTCCGGAGGAATGCTCGGGCATGGTGGACTAGTGGTGTTCGACGACACCGTCGATATGGCAGCCCAGGCTCGATTCGCCATGGAGTTCTGCGCGGAGGAATCGTGCGGCAAGTGCACGCCGTGCCGAATCGGGTCGGTCCGGGGAGTCGAAGTGATTGACCGAATCCGTGGTGGCGAGGATGCTGCATTCCATGAGGACGTTCTCAGGGATCTGTGCGAAGTGATGACTGATGGATCTTTGTGTGCGATGGGGGGCCTGACGCCGATGCCCGTGTTGAGCGCCCTTGATAATTTCCCCGAGGATTTCGGCCACGCTGCGGGAGGTGAGTGAGATGACCGTGCTCGGCGATCGAGTCGATGATCAGCGGGATCTTGGTACGCCCGCTGTCGATTCCGAGTCAACGGTCACGGTGCTCATTGATGGAGTGCCCGTCGACGTGCCTACGGGAACGTCGGTGATGCGCGCCGCTGCCTTATCCGGAACATCCGTACCCAAGTTGTGCGCAACGGATTCGCTCGAGGCGTTCGGGTCGTGCCGGCTGTGCCTGGTTGAGATCGACGGTAAGCCTGGAACCCCGGCGTCGTGCACGACGCCCTGTATCGATGGCATGTCGGTGAAGACGCAGACCCCCAAGCTCGACAAGTTGCGCAAGGGCGTCATGGAGTTGTATATCTCCGATCATCCGCTGGACTGTCTGACGTGCCCGGCGAATGGCGACTGCGAACTGCAAGACATGGCGGGCATCGTCGGGTTGCGTGATGTCCGTTACGGCATGGACGGGATGAACCACCTCGACGCGCCCAAGGATGAATCCAACCCGTATTTCTCTTTCGACGAGAGCAAATGCATCGCGTGTAGTCGATGTGTTCGTGCCTGTTCGGAGGTGCAGGGAACGTTCGCGTTGACCATCGCTGGTCGTGGCTTTGGGTCGAAGGTGTCGGCCAGTGACGGTGTCCCGTTCTTGGAGAGCGAGTGCGTGTCGTGTGGTGCCTGCGTCCAGGCGTGCCCGACGGCGACGCTCCAGGAGAAGACGGTGATCGATCTCGGCGTTCCCACCCGCAAAGTCAAGACCACCTGCGCCTATTGCGGAGTCGGGTGCTCCTTCGTTGCCGAACTCCGCGGAGACGAACTCGTACGCATGGTTCCGGACAAGACCGGAGGGGCGAACGCAGGACACTCCTGCGTCAAAGGTCGGTTCGCCTGGGGGTACGCCGGTCACACGGACCGAGTGACCGAGCCGATGATTCGGGACTCCATCGAGGATGACTGGAAAGTGGTGACCTGGGAGGAGGCGATCTCCTTCACGGCCGAGCGGTTGTCGACGATCCAGCAGCAGTACGGAACCGATGCGATCGGTGGAATCACGTCCTCACGCTGCACGAACGAGGAGGTCTACGTCGTCCAGAAGATGGTCCGCGCAGCCTTCGGTACCAACAATGTGGATACCTGTGCGCGCGTGTGCCACTCGCCCACGGGGTACGGCCTCAAGCAAACCTTCGGCACCAGTGCGGGAACCCAGGACTTCACGTCGGTAGCCGACGCGGACGTCATCGTGGTCATCGGAGCGAATCCAACCGACGCACACCCGGTGTTCGCCTCGAGAATGAAGAGACGCCTGCGGCAGGGCGCGGAACTGATCGTCGTGGATCCCCGCTCGATCGGGCTGGTGCGCTCGGCTCACGTGGAAGCTGCCCACCATCTGCAGTTGTTGCCCGGAACCAATGTGGCCATCGTCAATGCGATCAGTCATGTTGTCGTGAGCGAAGGTCTGGTTGATCGGGCGTTCGTCGACGAGCGATGCAACGGGGAGTCCTTCCGGGCGTGGGAAGCGTTCATCCGGTTGCCCGAGAACAGCCCCGAAACGCTCGAGCACGCCACGGGCGTACCGGCGGATCAGGTGCGTGCCGCGGCGCGTGCCTACGCGCGAGCACCCAATGCGGCGATCTACTACGGCCTTGGGGTCACCGAGCACTCCCAGGGATCGACCATGGTGATGGCGATGGCCAACCTGGCGATGGCCACGGGCAATATCGGACGGTCCGGTGTGGGCGTCAATCCTCTGCGGGGACAGAACAACGTCCAGGGGTCTTGCGACATGGGCTCGTTCCCCCACGAGTTCAGCGGGTATCGGCACGTATCCGACGACACCGTTCGCCAACAGTTCGCGGAACTGTGGGGAACCGAATTGCGCGGTGATCCGGGTATGCGCATTCCCAACATGCTTGATGCGGCCACGGCCGGAGAGTTCAAGGGCATGTACATCCAAGGAGAAGACATCGCCCAGTCGGACCCGAATACCGCGCATGTTACGGACGCATTGATGTCGATGGATTGCGTCATCGTCCAAGACCTGTTCATCAACGAAACGGCCAAATTCGCGCACGTCTTTCTTCCGGGCACCTCGTTCTTGGAGAAGAACGGGACATTCACCAATGCCGAACGGCGAATCAACCGTGTGCGTCCGGTCATGCCGTCACGAACCGGAATGGCCGAATGGGAAGTCACCTGCGCCCTCGCGACCGCCTTGGGTTACGACATGCATTACGACGATGCGAGCCAGATTATGGACGAGATCGCCGCCGTCACACCTACTTTTGCTGGCGTTTCCTTCAGCCTGCTCGATGACGTCGGCAGTGTGCAGTGGCCTTGTAACGATGACGCACCGCAGGGCACGCCGATCATGCACGTGGATCGGTTCGTCCGAGGTGAAGGTCAATTCGTGACCACACCGTATGTTCCGACGGACGAGCGATCGACTCGAAAGTTTCCGCTGTTGCTCACCACCGGTCGAATTCTTAGTCAGTACAACGTCGGTGCCCAGACCAGGCGCACGAACAACGTGGTGTGGCATACCGAAGACGTCTTGGACATGCACGAATCCGACGCCGAGGCCCGCGGAGTCACGGATGGGGACTGGGTCGAGGTGTCCAGCCGTGCCGGCTCGACACGGCTGCGCGCTCGAATCACCGACGATATACCCGCCGGTGTCGTCTATACGACGTTCCATCATCCGGTCAGCGGTACCAACGTCATCACAACGGATAGCTCTGACTGGGCAACGAACTGTCCGGAATACAAGGTGACAGCGGTCCAGGTCCGTCCCTCGTCTGGGGTGCCAGCGTGAGCGGAGCGGAGCCGGCGCTGACGTACGAGGACGAGCATTTGATCGCGATGGCTCACCAGATTGCAGCGAACATGCCGGTCGATCAGGATGTGCGTGAGCGAATGGCGATCCATCTGCGAACCTTCTGGACTCCGGTGATGCGAGATCGGTTGGGCTCGTTGGCGATAGAGCATCCGGAAATGGTGATTGATGATGTTCGAGATGCTCTCCAGCGAGCGAACGAAGGAGTTCGGCGGTGACCGAGTTCCAGGTGACGTCCTGGCGAGACATCCCGTCCATGGTGGCGTCCCGCGATGGCGATGAGATCGTCAAGATCCCGCTGCATCAACGTTGTCAGGAGGCGATCGACGAGGCGGCCATGCGCCTGGGAGATGTCGACGCCGACGCCTACCTCGCCGGATGGGTGCGCAGCGATTGGACGGCGCGCGAGGGAAGCCCCTCGGATGTCGCGGCCGAGGTGGCGCGGGACCTCGAAGAGTCCTGGGATGAGGCGCGATTGGCGGCGTACCTTGACGCGCTGAGTTCCTGAGTCAGGTCACCTGCGACACGTAGCCCCACGAAACAGAGGCCGCGAGTGCGACCCAGATCTGGTACGGCATCAGAAGGGTTCCCCATACCCACGATTGCTGGAACGCGACTATGACGATCGGGATCGTGGCCACCGCAGCCGATGTAAGAGCGAGGGCGGCCGCGCCTAGTGCATGGGGAACGTAGAACAGATACGCCCAGGTGAGAGCGAGGGCGATGCTCACCACCAAGAACGACAACACGACAGCGACCGCGCTCGGTGGCGCTCGCCTTGCGATGAGGCTGCCGACGGCGGCGAGCACGATGAAGTTGTATGGCCAAATGACACCGAAGACCCACGGTGGTGGCTGCCAGGAGGGTTTCGTGAGCGACTGGTACCACGCGGCTTCGGTGCTGACCCAGACTCCTGAGAGAACTGCGTACGCGATAACGGAGACGATGACCGCAGCGACCGCGATGATGCGCCATGTCTCGAGGGAGGGTGCGGAGGACACCGACGACGCGGTGGCGGCGTTCATGCAATTAGTGTCCACCGATCGCGACCGGGGATTGGAAGCAGGGGCCAATAGGCTGGTGTCTATGGCGGAAATAGACGGACTCATCGCTCGCGAAATTCTTGATTCTCGAGGAAATCCGACGGTCGAAGTGGAAGTGCTCCTCGATGACGACACCGTGGCGCGTGCCGCGGTGCCCTCGGGCGCGTCTACCGGGGCCTTTGAGGCGATGGAGAGGCGAGACGGTGGAG